>NNBT01002118.1_pt1 | contig 65265 bp, 59 predicted proteins | sample 1173831 | NCBI WGS metagenome assembly NNBT01 (sample SAMN07173936, study PRJNA388173) | plant metagenome | isolation source: symbiotic tissue sample KVJ10 | place: Norway: Troms, Kvaloya island | reverse complement strand
CTTCAGCGCATGCTCGGGCGTCTCCAGCACATAGGCGTTGAGCGCCCTCGCCTGCTCGACCGCCGCGATATGGGCCTGCGTCAGCTCAATGGCGGAGAAGCTCTTGGCCTTCAGCCCGTCGCGGGCTTCGGTCAGGGTCAGGCGGGTGAGATCGGTCACGGGCAATATCCGAATGAATTCTGTCGGCGGAACGTCATTGCGAGGAGCGCAGCGACGAAGCAATCCAGGGAGGCGGCGCTCGATGTCCCCTGGATTGCTTCGCTTCGCTCGCAATGACGGGGATGCGGACCTGCGTTTATTCGATCACCTTGGGCACCATGAAATAGTTGTCGTCGGAGGCCGGCGCGTTGGCGACGATGATGTCGGCAATCTCGCCATCCGTGACGATGTCCTCGCGCAGCTTCATTGCCATCGGCGTGACCGAGGTCAGCGGCTCCACACCGGTGACGTCGACCTCGTTCAGCTGCTCGACGAAACCCAGGATCGCGTTCAGCTCGCCTTGCAGCTTGGGCAGATCGCCCTCCGGCACGGCGATGCGCGCCAGATGCGCGACGCGTTTGACGGTGGCGAGATCGACCGACATGGCGGACTCCTGAAACGGGGCGGCGCGCGGCGCCAAAGGGTTGTCAGGGCTATAAGGTGAGGATCGATTGCTCGCAAGGATCGCCCGGCATCGGCGGGGAGCGCCCTAGATCGTGAACGCCTCGCCCTTCTTCGGCACCAGCGCCTGGATATCGCTGCCCGCGAGGCCGGCGACGAAGGCGTCGGCATTCGCGTCGATCAGCGGGAAGGTGCCGTAATGGCAGGGAATCGCGACCTTCGGCTTGACGAAGCGCGTCATCGCCAGCGCCGCGACCCTGCCGCCCATGGTGAAACGGTCGCCCACGGGGCAGATGCAGGCCTCGACGCCATGGATCTCGGCCAGCAGCGCCATGTCCGAGAAGATGTCGGTGTCGCCCATGTGCCAGAGCGTCTTTTCACCCTTCGCCTTGATGATCGCGCCGTTCGCGTTGCCGAGCGGCACCGAGACGCCGGCCTCGCCCATTCCGGCCGAGTGATCGGCCCGGACCCAGGTCACGCTGAAGGCGCCGAGATCGATCGTGCCGCCGGTGTTCACCGGCTGGAAGGCCTTCAGGCCTTTCGAGGCCAGATGCATGGCGAGATCATAATTGGTGATGACGGTGGCCCCCGTGCTCTCAGCGATGGCGAGCGTGTCACCGACATGGTCGCCGTGGCCATGGGTGACGAAGATATGAGTCACGCCTGTCGAGATCGACGCGACATCACCTTCGAAAACCGGGTTTCCGGTGAAGAACGGGTCGATCAGGATGACGGCGCCGTCGATCTCGGCGCGGAAGGCGGAGTGGCCGTACCAGGTCAGTTTCATGCGAAGGCTCCTGCAAGGCGGTCAGTCGAGATGTGTTTGCGGCTATAGATCATTCCCGTCGGGATTGGGATGACATCACGTCGCTGGAACGTTGCCGTCATCGACAAGCGATCGTCAGCCGTGCACCCTCCCCGCCCCGAACGATGCTGGACAAACACCCATGACCGATGCCGCCACCCTCGCCCGCCGGATCGCCCAGGGGCGCGGTGACGAGCCCGCCGACCTCGTGATCCGGGGCGCAAGGCTGCTCGATCTGGTGACGGGCGCGCTCGTCGAATCCGACATCGCGCTGTGCGGCGATACGATCGTCGGCACCCATGGCCGCTATACCGGCAAGATGGAGCATGACGCCACGGGGCTGATCGCGGTGCCCGGCTTCATCGACACGCATCTGCATGTCGAATCCTCGCTGGTGACGCCGCTCGAATTCGAGCGCTGCGTGCTGCCGCATGGCGTCACCACGGCGATCTGCGATCCCCACGAGATCGCCAATGTGCTCGGCGTCGATGGCATCACCTATTTCCTTGAATGCGCGCAGGCGATGCGGATGGATCTGCGCGTCAACCTGTCGAGCTGCGTGCCGGCGACGCATCTGGAGACGGCAGGTGCAAAGCTCGAAGCCGCCGACCTGACGCCGATGATGGATCATCCCAAGGTCATCGGGCTGGCCGAGTTCATGAATTTCCCGGGCGTGATCCATCGCGATCCCGGCTGTCTCGCCAAGCTTGCGGCGTTCTCCGACCGACATATCGACGGGCACGCGCCGCTGGTGCGCGGCATGGACCTCAACGCCTATCTGAGCGCGGGCATCCGCACCGACCATGAGACGACGACCGCCGACGAAGCGCGCGAGAAGCTCGCCAAGGGTATGGCGATCCTGATCCGCGAGGGCTCGGTCTCGAAGGATCTGCTGCAGCTGATTCCGCTGATCTCGCGTGACGCCTCGCCGTTCCTGGCTTTCTGCACCGACGACCGGAACCCGCTCGACATCGCCGAGGAAGGCCATCTCGAATACATGATCCGGACCGCGATTGCCCGGGGTGCGGATGTTCTGGCGACCTATCGCATCGCCTCGCTCTCGGCGGCGCGGCTGTTTGGCCTGTTCGACCGCGGCTTCATCGGCCCGGGCAAGCGCGCCGATATCGTGCTGGTCGAGGATCTGGCGGCCTGCTCGGTGAAGAAGGTTTTTGCCGGAGGCCGGCTAGTCGGGGATGGGCTCTTCGCCGACCGCGTGCCGGTGGTGCCGGTCGGGCTCGGCAGCGTCAAGAGCCGGGCGCTCACGGAGATGGATTTCCGGGTGTCGGCGCGCGAGGGCGAGACGCCCGTGATCGGGGTGGTGCCCGGCCGCATCATCACCGAGCGGCTGGCGCTGCGGCTGCCGGTCCGCGACGGAGAGGCCCCGCCCGATCTCGATCAGGACGCGGTCAAGGTCACGGTGATCGAGCGGCACGGTAAAAATGGTGGGATCGCGACCGGCTTCGTCCATGGCTTCGGTATGAAGCACGGCGCCATCGCCTCCTCCGTCGGCCATGACAGCCATAATCTCTGCGTGGTCGGCATCGACGAGGCCTCGATGGCCGCTGCCGCCAACCGGCTGATCGCGATCGGCGGCGGCTTTGCGGTGGCCGATGGCGGGGTGGTGACCGCCGAACTGGCGCTGCCGGTGGCGGGATTGATGAGCGACCAGCCTTTCGAAACCGTGCGGCACGGGCTGGAGGGCTTAAGGGCGGCGGCCAAGGCGCTCGGCGTCGTGCTGGCCGAACCCTTCCTGCAGGTCGCCTTCCTGACGCTGCCGGTGATCCCGCATCTCAAGATCACTGACAAGGGGATGGTCGATGTCGATGCCTTCGACTTCGTGTAGCCGGCACGTCACTCTCGGGCGAGGCGCAGCGCAGACCCGAGAATCTCCGGCAGGATGAGGCTTTGGCCTGCTCCTGTCTTGAGATGCTCGGGTCAGGCCCGAGCATCACACGAAGCTCACTCCGCGAGCATTTCCTCCGGCATCTCAATCCCTTCAGCCCGCGCCTTGGCACGCAGAGTCAGGCGCCGGACGCCGGGCAGGCGCGTCCCCTCCTGCGCCTCGATGGCGTGGGCCAGCGCGCGCATGCGCTCGTCGAACCAGTTGCCGCCCATGGCGTGCGGGTCGATCGCGAGGATGAGCTGGCCGGTGTCGGGCGGCCCGCCTTCGGCGTCGAGAAAGGAGGAGGCCTGGAAGCCGAAATGCGCGCCGACCAAGGCCGCCGCCAGGATCTCGACCATCATGGCCAGAGTCGCGCCCTTGGCGTCGCCGAGCGGGACCATGGTTCCGGCAAGCGCGGCGGCCGCATCGGTTGTCGGCTTACCGTGGACGTCGAGCGCCCAGCCCTCGGGGATGGCCTGCCCCTTCTGTTTGGCGGCGACGATCGGGCCTCGGGCGACCTTGGACAGCGCCATGTCGATGACGATGGGCTCGCGCCCGGCGAGCGGGGCGGCGAAGGCGATCGGGTTCGTGCCGAAGACCGGCTTCGAACCACCCCAGGGCGCGATGGCGCCGGGCGTGTTGGCATACAGCATGGCGACGAGGCCCTGCTCGGCGAGGCGCTCGACATGCAGGCCCGCGGCGCCGCAATGGTTGGACCGGCGGATCGGCACCGCGACGATGCCCTGTTCGCGGGCGAGGTCCGGGATTTCGGCGATGGCGAGATCGATCGCGGGATAGGCGAAGCCGTGGCCGGCATCGATCGCCAGCACCCCGGGCTTGGGCCGGCTCGCCTTGGGCACGACCTGCCCGTCGATCTTGCCGGATTTCAGCATGGCGAGATAGGTCGGCACCCGCGACAGGCCGTGGCCCTTTAGCCCGTCGGCTTCGGCCATCACCAGCGCCCAGGCGACGGACGCCGCGTTCGCCGGCGAGGCACCCGCGGCAGCGAAAATGTCGGTCAGGCGGGCTTCCGCCCGCTCGAAGGAGACGCGGGTCACAGCCGTCCCTCCAGTGCAGCGATGACGCGCTCGGCGACGAGACCAGAGACGCGGCCGTTGGATTCGACGGTGTTACCCGCGATATGCGGCGTCAGGATCAGGTTGGGGACGTCCGCGAACAGCTTGCCGGCGCCGCGCAGGGGCTCCTCGGCGAAGACGTCGATCGCCGCGCCGCCGAGCTTGCCCGCCTTCAGCGCCGCCACCAGCGCCGCCTCGTCCATGATGCCGCCGCGCGCCGCATTGATCAGGATGGCGTCGGGCTTCATCCGGGCGAGCGCATCCTTGCCGATCAACCCCTTGGTCTCAGGCGTCAACGGCAGATGGATACTGATCACGTCGGAGGTGGAGAGCACGGCGTCGAGTTCCAGCCGCTCGGCCGAGGCCCAGGCCGCGTGGTCGGCCGGCACATAGGGGTCATAGGCCGCAACCGTCATGCCGAGCAGCCGGCCATGGGCGGCGGTGTCGCGGGCGATGGCGCCGAAGCCGACGAGGCCGAGCCGCTTGCCGGCGATCTCGCGGCCGATCAGCTTTGTCTTGGGGAACTCGCCGGCCACCATCGCGGCATTGGCGAAATAGGCGCCGCGCAGCAGCATCATGGCGCTGCCGATGACATATTCGACGACGGAGAGGCTGTTGGCACCGGTGGCGGGGAAGACCTTGATGCCGCGGGCGTCGCAGGCCTCCATGTCGATGTTGTCGAGGCCGACGCCGAGACGGCCGACGACCTTCAGCTTCGTCGCCGCCGCGAGAACATCCCCCCTCACCTGCGTCTGGTTGCGGACGATCAGGGCGGGGACATCGGCGACGAGCTTCGCCAGCTCATCGGGCTTGCCGAAGAGTTCGGGGTCGTGATGGACGCTGTAGCGGGCGCTCAGCATGGCCACGGCCGCCTCGTCCATGAATTCCGTGATGACGATATCGGTCATGGCTGAAGCCTTTTTCAGTGCGCGACGGTCAACCCAGGACGATCAGGCCGCCGGTGACGATGACGAGAATGATGAGGCTGGTGCCGGTGACCAGCACCATATGGCGCCAGCCGAGCCGCGCCATGGCACCCAGCGAGGTGCCGAGCCCCAATGCAGCAATGGCGATGAGCAGGCCCCAGGTCGAGATTGACAGCAGCAGCGCACGGACCGGCGGATAGATGTCGGCCAGGGCCGGCTGCATGGCGAGCAGGCTGTTCACCAGGCACAGCACGAGGAACATGATCGCGAAGACCGGGACCGGCACCTTGGCCTTCTCAGCAACGTCCCCCGCCCGCTTCGCGTCGTCATGGACCAGCCACCAGCCGACAATCAGCACGGCGGGCAGCAGCAGGAAGACGCGGAACAGCTTGACGATGATCGCGGCATTGGCCGCCTCGACCGAGACCGACTGGCCGGCGCCGACGACCTGGGCGACGTCATGGATGGTGGCGCCCAGCATGATGCCGGTCTGCGCCGGCGTGAAGCCGAGCCAGACGCAGATCAGCGGATAGGCCAGCATCGCCAGCGTCGAGAGCGCATTCATCGCGATCACGGTGAAGGCGACGTCGGCGGCCTTGCTCTTGTAGTCCGGCACCACGGTCGCGGTCGCGAGTGCGGCCGAGGCGCCGCAGACGGCAGTGGCGACGCCACCGAGCGCGCCCATGCCGGTCTCGCGGCCGAGCCAGCGGGCCAGCAGGAAGCCAGAAAGGATGGTCGCCGCCATCGCGACGATGACGAGCAGCGCCGTGGTCGCTCCGAGCGCGATGATGTCGCCGAGCGCGACGCGCAGGCCCAGCAGCGCGATCGCCCAGCGCAGCATTTTCTTGACGCAGAAGGTCATGCCGGCCTGGAAGCGCGGCGCATTGGCGAAGGGGTGCAGCAGCATGCCGATGATCAGGGCGATCACCACGGCGGGGATGCCGAAACGGCCTCCGGCAGCCGACTTCACCAGCGGTTCGGCGATGTAGGCGGCGACTGCGACCGCCGCCGAAAGCGCGATGCCGTCGAGGAGCGGACGCCAGGCACTGACGCGGGTCGTGGTCGCAAGGGACAAGGCTGGTGGCTCCCGAATGACAGGCCGGAGCGGAATGGGGCGGCCGGGGCGCCGCGCTCGGCGACGCCCCGGCTGTTAGCAGCGGCTCAGGCCGAGCGGTAGAGCTTGGTCATCGAGAATTCGCGGTGCCCCAATGCTTCCGCCGCAGTCAGGCGGCCATTGGCGGTGCGGACGATGTTCTCGATCAGCGCGTCGCCCGCCTGCGGGATCGTCATGTCGCGGCGCAGGATGCCGGACACGTCGACGTCGATATGCTCCGGCATGGTGCGCATCGTCTTGGGATTGCCGGTGATCTTGATGACCGGGACGATCGGGTTGCCGATGACGTTGCCCTGGCCGGTCGGGAAGGTGTGGACGACATAGCCGCCGGCCGCCATCAGGGTGACGCATTCGGCCGCGGCCGAAGAGGTGTCCATGTAGTAGAGGCCCGGGCCCTTGGTCGGCGCCTGAGCCGGCTCGAGGATGTCAATATATTTGCACTCGCGGCCGATCTTCTCGAGATTGCCGAGCGCCTTTTCCTCGATCGTGGTCAGGCCGCCAGCGATGTTACCCTTGGTCGGCTGCGAATCCGAGAGATCGTCGGTCTTGTGGGCCTCGATCACGTCGTCCTGATAGGCCTTCCACATCTTGTACCAGCGCTCGCCGACCTCAGGCGTCGCGGCGCGGGCCTTGCAGAGATGCTCGGCGCCGGTGATCTCGGAGGTCTCGCCGAAGACGCCATAGACGCCGCGCGGGATCCACTTGTCATACATGTTGCCGACGGTCGGGCAGGAGGACAGGCCCGTGGTGGTGTCGGACTCACCGCATTTTGTGGAGACCCAGAGCTCCTCGATGCCGCAGGTCTCGCGCTGCAGCTCGGTCGCCCACTGCACGAACTCCTTGGCGACGTAAGAAGCCTTGGCGATCGTGGCGATATCGCCATGGCCCTCGATGCCGAAGCCGACCACCGGCTTGCCGGTCTTGGCGATGCCGTCGACGACGCGCTTGGTCCAGCCGTCCTCGATTCCGATCACGACCACGGCGGCGACGTTGGGGTTCGAGCCCGTGCCGATCAGGGTGCGGAAATGGATCTCCAGGTCCTCGCCGAACTGCAGGCGGCCATAGGCGTGCGGGATCGCGAGCGTGCCCTTGACGTTGTTGGCGACGGCCTCGCAGGCGGCGTTGGAGAGATCGTCAAGCGGCAGCAGCAGGACGTGGTTGCGGATGCCGACGCGGCCGTTCTCACGACGCCAGCCCATGAAGGAATCGAGGCTCGCGCCGGTCGGGCGCTTGATCATGGGCGCCTTGAACGCAGGCGCCTCGATCTGCCGGCCCTTGAAGTTCTCGAGCGTCCCTTTGACGAGATCGAAATTGGCGACGATGGACATGGGTGTTTCCTCTTGTGCCTGGCGGGCTCGACCTTGCCGGGAACCCGTTCTGGTTGGGATCAGCTGGAAATCGACAGAGCCGCGCTCACCAGCGCTTCGTCTTGGCGTTGTGGACATGCAGGTGCTCGCCCTGCTTCACATCGGCCTTGGCCTCGCCGATGTCCTGGCCGTACTTCCAGATCGTCTCCCCCTTCGCGATGTCCTTGAGCGCGACCTTGTGGCCGATCGGAATGTCCATCTTGGCCGTCAGGTGGAAGTCGGAATTGTCGTGCGTGACGACGCACAGCATGTCGGTGCCGGCCTTGAGACCCTCGACGACGACGACGCCGACGGTGTCCTTCTTTTCGTGAACCAAGAGGTGGGGCGTGCTCATCGGTGTCTCCTCACATCGAATTCTTGTCCGGCTCCCATCCTGCATTCAGGACTCGACCGGGCTTGCGACAAGTCTTATATAAGACACATGACCGAACACAAGCTTGAAAATGAGACGCGGCCGGAAGCGCCTGCCGGAGCCGAAATCCTCGGGTTCCGGCCGCTCTACCGGCAGGTCAAAGACCAGTTCGTGCGCCGACTCATGGACGGCCGCTGGCTGCCGGGCACCGCCATTCCGAGCGAGGGCCAGCTCGCCGGCGAGATCGGCGTGAGCCAGGGCACGGTTCGAAAGGCACTGGACGAGTTGGCTTCGGAGAACCTGCTGGTTCGTCGGCAGGGGCGCGGCACCTTCGTCGCCGAACACGACGAACAGCGCATCCTGTTCCAGTTCTTCAAGCTGGTTTCGGATGACGGCGTCGCGCGGTTTCCCGACAGCCGGGTGCTCGACATGACGAGGGCGACGGCGGATGCTGCCGAGCGAACGGCGCTCAACCTGCCGGCCGAGACGGATGTCATCCGCATCCGCCGCATCCGCTCGCTGGGCGGAAAGCCGCTGATCATCGAGACGGTCAGCCTGCCGGCTGCCGTCTTTCCGGGGTTGGAAGACACTCCCGTGCCCAATAACCTCTACAGCCTTTTCGCGACGCGATACGGGATCACCGTCGCGAACGCCTGCGAGCGGCTCAAGGCCGTGGCGCTGACTGCCGAGCAGGCCCATCATCTTGGCGTCGCGACGGGCACCCCTGCCCTGTCGATCGACCGCATCGCCCTTTCGCTCGACGGTTCAGCCGTCGAGCGCCGTCTCAGCCTTTGTCTGACCGAGGAGGCTCACTACCAGTCCGATCTGCGCTGACACGTTCGCGGTCTCTGAACTGATCCAAACCAAGCCGCCGAAGAGCGGCCGTTCAACCCGACCCATGGAGGATACGCATGAGCATGACCAAACGGGCAGCCCTCGTCGGGCTGCTGTCTCTTGGCCTGGCATCGGCCGGCCTTTCTGCCCCCGCATCGGCACAGGCCTTCCCGACCAAACCGATCACGGTGATCGTCTCCTTCGCGGCCGGCGGCCCGAGCGACGTCATCGCCCGCCTGCTGGGCGAGCAAATGAGCAAGACGCTGGGCCAACCGGTCGTGGTCGAGAACGTCGCCGGCGCGGGCGGCACTGCTGGCGCCAAGCGCGTGGCGGCCGCCGAGCCGGACGGCCACACCATCCTGATCCACCATCTCGCGCTCGCCGCGGCGCCCGCGCTCTACGCCAATCTCGGCTACGACACGAAGACGGCCTTCGCCCCGATCGGCGTCGTCAACACCGGGCCGATGGTGATTGCCAGCAAGCTCGCTTTGCCTCCGACCGACGCCAAGGCGTTCTTCAGCTACATCAAGGACAATGCCGACAAGCTGACCATCGCCCATGCCGGCGTCGGCTCCAACGCGCATCTCTGCGCGGTCCTCATGTCGCAGCAGCTCGGGGCCAAGTTCAACCAGGTCGCCTATCGCGGCACCGGCCCGGCCATGAACGATCTCGTCGGCGGGCAGATCGACATTCTCTGCGACCAGTCGACCTCGGCGATCCCGCAGATCCAGGGCAAGAGCATCCGCGCCTATGCGGTGACCTCGGCCCAGCGGCTCGACGTGCTGCCCGACGTGCCGACCATGGCGGAAGCGGGCGCCAAGCTCGACATGACGATCTGGCACGGCCTCTACGCGCCCAAGGGCACGCCCACCGCCACGCTCGACAAGCTGAATGCCGCGCTGCGCGTCGCGCTCAAGGATCCGGGCGTCGTCGAGAAGTTCAAGGCCTTCGGCACCAGCACCTTTCCGGAGAGCGAACTGACCCGCGAGGCGCATGCAAAGCTGTTTGCGGCGGAGGTCGACAAATGGGCGACCTCGCTGGCTGCGGCCGGCGTGAAGCCGCAGGGCTGACGCCGCCGGGGCTCAGTTCCACCACGGCATGCGCCGCTCGCCTCCTGCGGCGGCGCATGCTACCGGCGTGCCCATGTCCAGCAATGTCGTGCCGCTCGAAGCCTTCATCACCCTGCCCGATCACGCCCGGCTGCTGGGGCTGGATCTCGGCACCAAGACGATCGGGCTCGCGCTGTCGGATGTCGAGCGTCAGATCGCGACGCCGCTTGAGACGATCCGCAGGGTCAAGTTCAGCTTGGACGTCGTCGCCTTGCTGAAGATCGCCGAAAAGCACGCGGTCGTTGGACTCGTGGTCGGCCTGCCCCTCAACATGGATGGAAGCGAGGGCCCGCGCGTGCAATCGACCCGCGCCTTCGTGCGCAACCTCGTGCCCCTGACGAGCCTGCCGATCGTGTTCTGGGACGAGCGGATGTCGACGATGGCCGTGACCCGGACCTTGCTCGACGCCGACGCGTCGCGCGCCAAGCGCGCCGCCGTCGTCGACAAGATGGCGGCCGCGTACATCCTGCAGGGCGCTCTCGATCGGCTGATGCGATTGCCGGCCGTTTCAGGACCGCAAGAGAACCCGGCTTAGCCGCCCGGCCCTCGCGCCTACGGTAAACGGCGCGCCGAGAGGGCGCGCCGCATGGGGGATCTTCTGAGTCGCGTCAGGCCTCAGCGATGATCGCGGAAGTCGTAGCTCGGGCGGTAGTACTGGCGACGGTAGACCGGAGCGGGCGCATAGACTGGCGCAGGCGCGTAGACCGGCGCGTATTCGTCATAGTACCCGCCCTCGTAATAGGGTTCGGCATAGGCGCGCCGGCTCGACGCAATCGCTGCCGCGCCAAGAATGCCGAGGCCGACACCGGCAGCGATCGCGGCGCCGCGATTTCCGCCACGCCAGCCGCCACGATGGCCGCGATAATACTGGGTGTACTCGGCCGGAGCCTTGTCCAGGCGGGCGGCGTCGAAGCTGCGTGGCGCGGCGACGGCGGGCGCCATCATCCCATCCGAGGCGACGCTCAGCGAGGCGAGCGCGACGAAGGCGGTCTTCCTGAGAGACATCATGGTCATCATCTCCTTGTCGCCGGGGAGACCCCGGCATTACCGGAACATCGTCCCGGTCCGTTGAATGCGGCGTGAACCAATCGCGGCCGGATTGCGGCGGACGCAACGCCACCTCTCTCTGCCGCCCTTGCCCGGCGAAGATCGCCATGGAAGGACTGATCCCACCAGCCCGGTCACGGCCTCGGACGGCGGGACGCTTCCATAAACGGGCGGCCGACCCGGTTGTTCCCCTCGGCCTTCCCTCCATCCACCGACAGATGCCATGCTTTCCAGCCTGATCGCCGTTTTTCTCGTCATCGCCACGGGTTGGCTCCTCAAGGTTCGGGGCCTGGTCTCGCCCACGCACTGGCTCGGCGTTGAACGACTGACCTATCAGGTGCTGTTTCCCGCCGTGGTGATCCACACGCTCGCCGTCGCCGATCTCGGACGGCTGCCGGTCCTGGCTATGGGGACCAGCCTCGTGCTGGCGATCCTGACGGTGGCGGGCCTGCTGCTGGCGGCGCGGACCGCGCTGGCGCGCGCCGGCATTGACGGACCGGCCTTCACCTCGATCTTCCAGGGATCGGTCCGCTGGAACACCTTCATTGCGCTCGCGCTGGCCGCGGGGCTGCAGGGTCGCGATGGCACGACGCTGATGGCGATCGCGGTGGCTGCGATGATTCCGCTTTTGAACGTGCTCTGCGTCCTGGTGCTGGCGCGCTTCGCCAATGGCCGGCCGATGAGCCCGGCCGCCACGGTTCGCTCGATCGTCTTCAACCCCTTCATCTGGTCCTCGGCGGTCGGGCTGGTGCTCAACCAGCTGCAGTGGATGCTGCCGGCCGCGATCGTGACCTATCTCGACGTGATGGGCCGCGCGGCGCTCGGCGTCGGCCTGCTCGCCGTCGGCGCGGGGCTCGACCTGCGAAGCCTCGCCCGCCCCCGGCTGGCGCACTGCATCGCGATCGTGGTCAAGCTCGTGGTGATGCCGGTGCTGGCCTGGACGATCGCGCGCCAGCTCGGCCTGTCGGGCCCGGCCCTGACCATGACCGTCGTTGCGGCCTCGGTGCCGACCGCAACGGCAGCCTATTTCCTAGCGCGCGATCTCGGTGGCGATGCGCCGCTGATGGCCGAAATCACGACGCTGCAGACCCTGCTCGCTCTCGGCACCCTGCCTGTGGCTGTGCTTTTCCTCACCTGATCGCAAAGACCCGCTTGAGGTCGGCGCGTCACACACGCTATGATTGCATCATCTCGACTCTTGCTTTCGAACGGGAGTCGCGAGGCACAATCCAGCCTGGTCCAGGACTCGCAGGGGCTTCATCGGCGATGACGTCAAAAGGGCGCAACTCTATCGTCACTCCCGGCGATTCCCGTCCGCAGGGTGATCGCGACGGAACACCGGTCGGAGACAGGGTATTCCCTGGAAATGGCGTTGAGAATGCACGATCGAAGATCACTCAGCGCGAAGTTGCCAGTTACGTCGAGGGCATGGCTGCGAGTGTGCGCATCATGGCACAATCGGCGGAGTTGGACAGCCTCGCCTACTTTCTGGAAATGGCGCGGCTGGAGGCGGCCATCCAGAGAGACCGGTTTGCCCGCCCGGATTTCGGCAAGAGCAAGACTATCGATCTTTAGCCGGCGGCGAGACAATGGTCTTCGCCCTCACCAAGGCCAACAAAACAATCTTGGGTTGCATTGCGTGTCTGAGCGCCGTCAGGCCTCGATCCGCGAGAGCAAGCCTCCGGGGTGTCGCCGGATCAGATTGCCGAGTTCGAGATCCAGCAGGGTCATGCTGATGTCACGGGCGGATCGGCCGCTGGCGCGAACGAGATCATCAAGTGCGATCGGCGTGGTCCCGAGAAGCTGCAGGACGAGGCTGCGGACGTCGATTGAGTCAGTGACGCGCTCCGGCACGGGAACCGGCGCGACCGGGGCGGCTTCTATGCCCGGCAGATCGAGTTCGTCCCACAGGGCCTGCGCGCTGTCCTCGCCAGCGCCATCCCTCACCAGCGACGGCGGGAGCAGATAGCTTCTGTCCTCCTCGATCAGCGGAGCGAGCGCCTCGACGACATGGGACGCCTCGGCGCACAGGATCGCGCCCTCGCGGATCAGGTGATTGCCGCCTTCAGCCCGCGGATCGAGCGGAGAGCCGGGCACGGCGAAGACCAGCCTGCCCTGTTCGTTGGCAAAGCGCGCCGTGATCAGCGAGCCGGACTTGCGGGCGGCCTCGACCACCACCGTGCCCAGGGACAGCCCGGACACCAGCCGGTTGCGGCGCGGAAAGTCGCGCCCGCGTGGGGCAAGGCCCAGCGGCATCTCGCTGATCGCCGCCCCCTCGGCCAGCAGGCGTTGCAGCAGCGGGATGTTCTGCGGCGGATAGACCTCGTCGAGGCCGCCGGCGAGAACCGCGATCGTTCCGGTCGCAAGGCTGGCCTCGTGGGCGGCGGTGTCGATGCCACGCGCCAGGCCGGACACCACGACGAAACCGGCCTCGCCGAGATCGCGCGCCAGACGGCCGGTGAACTTCGCTCCGGCCGCGGACGCATTGCGCGAGCCCACAAGCGCCGCGCAGGGGCGCGACAACACCTCAGGCCGCCCCAGCACGGCCAGCAGCGGCGGAGCGGTATCGATCGCCTGAAGCACCCGCGGGTAATCGGGTTCGCCCATCGCGATCAGCCGGCCGCCGATCCGTCGCAGCGCCTCCACCTCGCGCTCGGCCTCGGCCAGCGTCGACAGGCGGACGGTGCGGCCCGCCTGTCGCGCCAGATCGGGCAAAGCGTCCAGTGCGGCCGCCGCGCCGCCGAACCGGTTCATCAAGGAGCGGAACGTGCGCGGCCCGACGCTTTCACTGCGGATCAGGCGGAGCCAGTCGAGGCGCTGGCGATCGCTGAGAACGATGCCAGCCATGCCGCCTCAGTCCTTCTGGCCGATCTTGCCCTCGCTCCCGGCGAGGAGCCGGGCGATGTTCGCCCGGTGCATGAACCAGAGCAGGACGGTCAGCCCCGCCATCAACAGGGCCGCCTTGACGTCCTTGACCCAGACCCACAGCAGCAGGGGCGTGAGCAGGCTGGCGACGAGCGCCGAGAGCGATGAATAGCGCGTGAGATAGGCGATGCTGAGCCAGATGGCGGCAAAGAGCAGCGCGACCGAACCCTTCAGCGCGATCAGGATGCCGAGGAACGTGGCGACGCCCTTGCCGCCCTTGAAGCTCAGCCAGACCGGAAAGAGATGGCCCAGGAACGCGCCGAGCCCGGCGACGAGGCCGGCCTCGCGCCCTCCCAGCAGCGCTGAGGCCGCGACGACCGCGACCGTTCCCTTCAGCATGTCGCCGACCAGCGTCGCCGCTGCCAGCTTCTTGTTGCCGGTGCGCAGGACATTGGTGGCGCCGATATTGCCCGAGCCGATGCTGCGAAGGTCAGGTCCGCCGCTCAGGCGGGTGAGGACGATGCCGAAGGGGATCGATCCGAGCAGATAGCCGACCACGAGCGCGGCGGCGATGGCGGTCCAGGACAGGCTCCAGTTCAACAAATCCGGCATACGACGTCCCTGACCACTGCAAGCGACTCCAGCTTTAGAGCAGGATGCGGGGGCAGGGAAACGCCCTTTTTCACCCGGGCGCGGCCGCCGGTGCCGGCAGGTCCCGCGCCGGCGCAGCGCGCGGTCCTTCGCGGGACTCAATTCAGGTTGTGGATGAGCCGCTCAGGGCCGCTCCGGCCGCTCGACAGCCTGGCAGCGGGCATGTCAGCAGCTATGAGCCAACATGCCGAAGGGGCTGAATTACAATGAAAATCTGGATGACAATTGCCGTTGCGTTGAGTGTCAGCGCCTGCGGGACGGTGACACGCGGATCGAACGAGGACGTCACTTTCAACTCGGATCCGCCCGGCGCGAAGGTCCAGACCTCGACGGGCCTGGTCTGCCAGGCGACGCCTTGCACCTTCCCGATCAGCCGCAAGCAGGAGTTCATCGCGACCTTCGAGCTGCCGGGCCACCATTCCCAGCAAATCGAGGTCAAGACGGAGGTCAGCGGTGGCGGCGCCGCCGGCATGGCAGGCAACATCGTGGCAGGGGGCCTCGTCGGTATCGTCGTCGACGCCAGCACGGGCGCCACGCTGGACCACACGCCGAACCCCGTCTTCGCGACGATGGCGCCGATCAAGGGTCAGCGCCACCCCGTCAAGCCGACCCGCTCGCGTCGGTCCGGGACACCGCAGGTCTGAGCGATTTGCGCACAGGCGTCCGGCTGGGCGCGACCAGCACTCAGCCGGAGGTCTTCTCGTAGACGAGACGGCCGCCGACCAGGGTCGCTAGCACGATGCCCTCGAGCCGCGCCTCGTCGAAGGGCGAGTTCTTGGCGCGCGACTTCAGCAGGCGCTTGTCGACGACATAGGGCGCATCGATGTCGAGCAGCATCAGATCGGCCGGGGCGCCGGGCGCGAGCCGGCCGCAGCGCAGCCCCAGCAGATCGGCCGGTCGTGTGGACAGCGCGGCCAGCAGGTCGGGCAAGGAGATCTGGCCGGCCTGAACCATGCGCAGCGAGGCCGAGAGCAGCGTCTCGATGCCGAGCGCGCCGTCGGCAGCCTCGGCGAAGGGCTGGCGCTTGGTCTCGACATCCTGTGGATCGTGATCGGAGACGACGACGTCGATGACGCCCTCGGCCAGCGCCGCGACCAGGGCCAGCCGCTCCTGCTCGTCGCGCAAGGGCGGAGAGACCTTGCAGAAGGTGCGGTAGTCGCCGACGTCATTCTCGTTCAGCGTCAGGTTGTTGATCGAGGCGCCGCAGGTGACGCGCAACCCCTCGGCCTTCGCCCGCCGCATCAGTTCGACCGAGTCGGAGCAGGAGATCATCGCGGCGTGGTAGCGGCCGCCGGTGGCCCGGGCGAGGCGCAGGTCGCGCTCGAGCATCACCGTTTCGGCTTCGCGCGGAATGCCGGGCAGGCCCCTGCGGCTGGCGAACTCGCCCTCGGCCATCACGCCCGAACCGCGCAGGTCGGGGTCCTCGACATGGTTCATGATCAGCGCGTCGAAATCGCGGGCGTAGATCAGGGCGCGTCGCATGATCTGCGGGTTGCGGAGCGCCTTCGCACCATCGCCGAAGGCGACCGCGCCGGCCTCAAGCAAGAGCCCGATCTCGGTGATCTCCTTGCCGTGGAGCCCTTTTGTCAGGGCCGCACAGGGCAGGACGTTGACGATCGCCTTGTCGCGGGCGCGGCGCTTGATGAAGTCGATGATGGCGGGATCGTCGATCGGCGGATTGGTGTCGGGCCGGCAGACCACGGTCGTAACGCCGCCAGCGGCAGCAGCCTGCGAACCGGTTCCCAACGTCTCGCGAAACTCCGCGCCGGGCTCGCCGAGGAAAGCGCGCAGATCAACCAGGCCCGGCGCGACCACCAGCCCGCGTGCGTCGATGCGACGGACGCCCTCGGACGTCGCGGGCACGCTGCCCCACTCGACCGAGGCGATGAAGCCGCCTCGCAGCAGCAGCGAGCCGCGCTCGTCGCGGCCCGTAGCTGGGTCGACGAGGCGCGCATCGATGATCGCGACGTCCTGAAGCTCGGCCATGCCCCGTTCCACTCGCTCAGACATTGGGCAGGTGCTGCGCCAGCGCGTCGAGCACGGCCATCCGCACCGCCACGCCCATCTCGACCTGCTCGCGGATCAGCGACTGGGCACCGTCGGCGACCTCGGAGGAAATCTCGACGCCGCGGTTCATCGGGCCGGGATGCATCACCAGCGCGTCGGCCTGCGCCCGCTGCAGCTTGTCGCGGTCCAGGCCGAAATAGCGGAAATACTCCTTCGAGGAGGGCACGAAGGCGCCGTGCATGCGCTCGAGCTGGAGGCGCAGCATCATCACGATGTCAGCGCCTTCCAGGCCCTTGTTCATGTCGGTGAAGATCTCGACGCCCATGCGCTCGATTCCGGCGGGCAGCAGCGTCGAAGGCGCGATCAGGCGGACCTTGGCGCCCAGCGCATTCAGCAGGATGATGTTGGAGCGTGCGACGCGCGAATGCAGGATGTCGCCGCAGATCGCGACCGTCAGCCCCATGATCCGCCCCTTGTTGCGGCGGATGGTCAGGGCGTCGAGCAGGGCCTGGGTCGGATGCTCATGGGCGCCGTCGCCGGCATTCACCACCGAGCAGCCAACCTTGCGGGCGAGCAGATTGACTGCGCCGGCCGCGTGATGGCGCACGACGATGATGTCGGGCCGCATCGCGTTCAGCGTCGCGGCCGTGTCGATCAGCGTCTCGCCCTTCTTCACCGAAGACGAGGCGACCGACATGTTCATGACGTCGGCGCCCAGCCGCTTTCCGGCCAGCTCGAACGAGGCCTGGGTGCGGGTCGAGGGCTCGAAGAACAGGTTGATCTGGGTGCGGCCGCGCAGGGTGGCGGTCTTTTTCTCGACCTGCCGGGAGAGCGCGACATAGGCGTCGGCCCTGTCCAGCAGCGCCTCGATGTCCAAATGGGAGAGCCCCTCGATGCCGAGGAGATGCCGGTGCGGATAGAGCGGGGCTGGCGATGTCATTTGAAGAGGGGTGTTTAGGCGCGAGTCGGCCTTGGCGCAAGCGCTCCCGCTCCGTTGTCACCATGCAGATGCCCACATGGCGATTCGCCCCAAACGACGCTACGCCTTGGGCTGGCGGTCATCCCGCCCCTGCTTGCTGCGAGGAGGCCGCCTTGTCACATGATCTCTATGTCCCGGCCGCGCATGGCGCGCTGTGGAGCCCGGTCGCTCCCACCGAGGGCGGCTTCGACGCGAGCCGCCTCGCGGCCGCCGTCGCCTTCGCGGAGGCCCATGACAGCCCCTGGCCGCGCAGCCTGTTCTACCCCGACGGAGGTTATGTCGGGAATCGGGAATGGAACGAAAGCGGGCCGTGGACCGAGATCGTCGGCCCCGTGCGGGAGCGCGGCGGGCCGGCCGGGCTGGTCCTGAAGGGTGGGCGGATCGTGGCCGAATGGGGCGACACGAGCCGGGCCGACATGACCTTCTCGATCGCCAAGAGCTATCTTTCCGTGCTGACGGGGCTTGCCGTGCAGGACGGGCTGATCGCCGATCTCGACGACCCCGTGGGGAAGAGCGTCGGCGGGCCGTTCTTCGAGAGTGCCCACAATGCGCGGGTCACCTGGCGGCACCTGCTCCAGCAATCGAGTGAATGGCAGGGCGAAATCTTCGGCAAGTCGGACCAGGTCGATCACAACCGGCAGATCGGGCCCGGCGCCGACAACAGCCGCAAGGGCCAGAAGCGTGAGCTGAACGCGCCGGGCAGCTTCTACGAATACAACGATGTGCGGGTGAATGTGCTGGGTTATGCGCTGCTGCAGCGCTTCCGCCGGCCTTTGCCGGAGGTGTTGCGGGAGCGGATCATGGACCCGATCGGCGCCTCGGCTGACTGGGAGTGGCAGGGCTACGAGACCTCCTTCGTCGAGATCGACGGGCAACGCATCCAGTCGGTGCCGGGCGGCGGCCATTGGGGCGGTGGGCTGTTCATCGGCGCGCGCGACCATGCCCGTTTCGGCCTGCTGATGGCCCGTCAGGGGCAGTGGGGCGGACGCCGCCTGATCTCGGCCGACTGGATTTCGCAGATGGTCGCGCCCTCCCCGACGCTGGCGAACTACGGCTATCTGTGGTGGCTGAACCGCGCCCCCTCGGCCAAGGCGGGCGTTCCGGCCAGCGCCTACTGGGCGCTCGGCGCAGGAACCAACGTCATCCTGATCGATCCCGAGAACGACCTCGTCGCCGTGTTGCGCTGGATCGACGGCGCGTCCTTCGACGGGTTTCTGGCGGCGCTCTACGCCGCTCTGCGCTGAGACGGCGCGGGGCGGCGCCGCTGCCCCGGCCCTTGCAGACCCGGATCGGGCCCGCCATCTGCAGGTCAATCGGGATGTGGCCAAAACGCCGCCGAACGGCGCAAAAGCGCAATCGGCGTTTGACACGGCCCATTCCCTGAACCAACTTCGCGCGCAATTCCGAACCGCCGGGTCTTTCGCCGGTCGCGGCACTTCTCCTCCGGGAGGCGGTGCCGCGCTCAGAGAGGCTATGACCGAGACACCGCACCATGAAGCTCCTCGTCGTCGAGTCGCCGGCCAAGGCCAAGACGATCAACAAATATCTCGGCTCCGACTACGAGGTCATCGCCTCGTTCGGGCATATTCGCGACCTGCCCGCCAAGGACGGCTCGGTCGATCCCGAGCATGATTTCGCGATGAAGTGGGAGATCGAGGGGCGCGGCGCCAAGCAGGTCGCCGAGATCGTCAAGGCGCTCAAGGGTGCCGACAAGCTCATTCTCGCAACCGACCCCGACCGCGAGGGCGAGGCGATTTCCTGGCATGTTCTGGAGGCGCTCAACGCCAAGAAGGCGCTGAAGGGCATCCCCGTCGAGCGTGTCACCTTCAACGCCGTCACCAAGGACGCCGTCCAGACGGCGCTCGCCAATCCGCGCCAGGTCGACCAGGCGCTGGTCGACGCCTATCTGGCGCGACGGGCGCTGGACTATCTCGTCGGCTTCACGCTCTCGCCGGTGCTCTGGCGCAAGCTGCCGGGCGCGCGCTCGGCCGGCCGCGTCCAGTCGGTGGCCCTTCGCATCGTCTGTGACCGCGAGCGCGAGATCGAGGCCTTCCGGGCCCGCGAATACTGGTCGCTGGTGGCGACGCTGGCGACCGCGACAGGGGGCGTCTTCGACGCCCGCCTCGTCGGCGCCGACGGCCGGAAGATCACGCGGCTCGACATCGGCAACGGCGACGAAGCGCGCGGCTTCAAGGATGCGTTGGAGAGCGCCGCGTTCAACGTGGCGAGCGTCGAGGCCAAGCCGGTCAAGCGCCACCCCCAGCCACCCTTCCAGACCTCGACGCTGCAGCAGGAGGCCTCCCGCAAGCTCGGTCTGGCCCCGGCGCGCACGATGCAGCTGGCGCAGCGGCTCTATGAGGGCGTCGACATCGGCGGCGAGACGGTCGGCCTGATCACCTATATGCGAACCGACGGCGTCGACATGGACCCGTCGGCGATCAGTGCCGCCCGCAGCGTCATCGGCAAGGAATTCGGCGACGCCTATGTGCCCGGCGCGCCGCGCAAATACACCGTCAAGGCGAAGAACGCGCAGGAAGCCCACGAGGCCATTCGCCCGACCGATCTCGGCCGCCTGCCCGCGATGGTGATGCGCCATCTCGAACCCGAGCAGGCGAAGCTCTACGAGCTGATCTGGAAGCGCACCATCGCCAGCCAGATGGAATCGGCCTCGCTGGAACGGACCACGGTCGATATCGCGGCGACCGTCGCCGGCCGCAATCTCGAACTGCGTGCCTCCGGCCAGGTCACGCTCTTCGACGGCTTCCTGACGCTCTACCAGGAGAGCCGCGACGACGAGGAGGACGAGGACTCCAAGAAGCTCCCGGTGATGAAGACCGGCGACGGGCTGGAGAAGCGCGCCATCGCGGCGGACCAGCATTTCACCGAGCCGCCACCGCGCTATTCGGAGGCCAGCCTCGTCAAGCGCATGGAAGAGCTCGGAATCGGCCGGCCCTCGACCTATGCCGCGACGCTCTCGACGCTGCGCGATCGCGAATATGTCCGCATCGACAAGAAGCGCCTCGTGCCCGAAGACAAGGGCATGCTGGTGACGGCGTTCCTGGAAAGCTTCTTCAAGCGCTATGTGGAGTTCGATTTCACCGCCAATCTCGAGGAGAAGCTCGACCGGGTCTCGAATGCCGAGATCGACTGGAAGGTGCTGCTGCGCGAGTTCTGGGAGGAGTTCACCAAGTCGATCGGCGACACCAAGGATCTGCGCGTCACCGAGGTTCTGGAGGCGCTCAACGGGGTGCTCGGCGCCCATGTCTTCCCGGCCCGCGACGACGGCAGCGACCCGCGCTCCTGCCAGGTCTGCGGCACGGGCCAGCTCTCGCTGAAGCTCGGAAAGTTCGGCGCCTTCGTCGGCTGCTCGAACTATCCCGAATGCCGCTACACCCGTCCCCTAACCGTCCAGGCCACAGACGGCGAGGCGACGGCCGAGGGCGGCACCGGCGCACCGGGCGTCCGCATCCTCGGCAAGGATCCGGTGACGGAGGCCGAGGTCACGGTCCGCGACGGGCGCTTCGGCCCCTATATCCAGCTCGGCGAGGGCGAGAAGCCCAAACGCTCCAGCCTGCCCAAGGGCATGAGCCCGGGCAGCGTCGATCTCGAAACCGCGCTCTCCCTGCTGTCGCTGCCCAAGGAGGTCGCCAGGCATCCCGAGAGCGGCGAGCCGATCCTGGCCGGCATCGGCCGCTACGGGCCTTATGTCCAGCACGGCAAGACCTACGCCAATATCGACAAGGACGACGACATCATGCAGATCGGCGGCAACCGCGCCATCGATCTGATCGTCGCCAAGGAAAGCGGCGGTGGCGGCGGTCGTTTCGGACGCGGCGCGGCCGTGCCGGGGCGTGAGCTCGGCGAGCATCCCAGCGGCGGAAATCTCGTGGTCCGCGCCGGCAAATACGGGCCTTACGTCAACTGGGGCAAGGTCAACGCCACCCTGCCCAAGGCGCTGACGCAGGAGGCGATCACGCTCGAACAGGCGATCGAACTGGTCAACGCCAAGGCCGAATCGAGCGGCGTCAAGGGACCGGGCAAGGCCAAGGCGTCGGGTGCCGCGAAGAAGCCAGCCGCCAAAAAGGCGCCCGCCAAGGCCAAGGCCCCGGCGAAAGCGGCAGCTGCCGCCAAGCCGAAGGCTGCGGCCAAGCCAAAGGCGGCCGCTAAAGGCTAACAAACCGGGCCGCGGTTGGGGCCGTTTGCGTTACAGAAAGCCGATCCAGCGGCCCGCCAGCAGGACGCCAAGCCAGAGCCCAGCCGACACCAAGGCTCTGATCCGGACGGCCGGCGAGATCACGCCGGTCATCGCCCGGGCATAAGTGGCGCTGCGGTGCTGGACCGCGACATTGACCAGCGCGAGCAGCAACAGCCCGAGCTTCCAGAGGAACGCCGCGTTGCCGGCGTATTCGACCGGGCGCACCGTGAACAGCCAGAGCCCCGTCAGGATGGCGAGGCCCATGCCACAGGCGGCGATGCGCGACAGGAACGGCGCGACAACCGCGACAGGCACAGAGCGGAAGAGTCCCATCAGCCGCAGATCGAGCGACAGAATGCCGCCGACGAGCAGCGCGATGCCGAGGATGTGGCTGGCGTTGACGAGGAGATAGAGCGTGCCGTTCTGCTGGAGCAGGACGGCTCCCGGCCATCGTCCGAGAGCGGCGAGGAGCTCCATGCTCGTCAGTTCGTTCGAATGCGCTCCGGATACATGTCGTAGTTCTTGCCGGCGATGACGATGCGCACCGCCTTCATATGCGCCTTGCTCTTATCGAGATGGCGATTGCCCAGGACAGTGATGGCGTCACCCGGCTTGGCGGTGTCGCCGGTGAAGCCGGAGCGCGCGGTCTGGTTGGGATTGCCGAGATCGACCTGCCACTCCTTGCTGTCCTCAGCCGTCACCATCAGCATCGGATGCGGCGGCGCCATCGAGATCGTGCGGATGGCGCCTTTGAGCTCCATCTGCTCACCTTCGGCCCAGGCCCAGCCGTGATGGGCCGCGACCGGCAGGGCCATTGTAGCGGCGAGGAAGGTCGCACCCGCTAGAAGGCGGGGGCGCGAGGCGGTGGCGAATGTCGCGGTCGCAGAACGGGGCATCGGCGGTCTCCCTGTGGGGTCGATGAGGCTGAACCCTCGGTCCCACCCCATCGTTCCCGATCCGAAGATCACGCGCCGCTCACCTCCGCGTCAACGCGAAGCGATCAGCGAGGTCGGCGCGTCGCGCATGCTGGCGACGACCACGAGGCGTTTCACCTCGCCGCGCAGATAGGCCTGGAGGAAACGGTCATAGTCCTTGAACGAGACGCAGCCGTTCGAATCACCACCGGGGCCGAGCAGATAGGGGTGGGTCAGCAATCCAGCGCGGCCATAGATCGCGCTGCTGCCACCGACGGGGTGCATCCGCAAGGCTCGCGTGCCGTGGAACAGTGCCTCGCGCTCGACCAGATTGTAGGTGTGGGGTGGGGTGGCCCCCTTCATCCGGACATGGACGAAGCGGGGATCGTCCATCTTGTCGCCCAGGCCCGAATGCGCCTCGAGCTTCTCGCCATTGGGCATATGCACGACCTTGGCGCTGATGTCGTAGATCGCAGTGGCCTGCGCGCCACCCGGCGCGGGACCAAAGGAGGGGCTGAGACGGCGGCCCCGCGACCGATCGACGGCATCGTCTTCCGGCGCCGCATAGGCCATGGCCGGCCCCTTGGGCTGGGGCGCCGCGCTGAACAATTTCTCGAAGAAGGAGCGATTGTCCTCGACGGCGGGCGCCGGAGTCGAGGCCGCCACGCGGGCGGTGCGGCGGCTCGGCTGTCGCAGCGCGATGGCGGGCGGCTCGGCTGTCTGCGGGCCTTTCAGATCGGCCGGGCGCGGCGCCGGCAGCGGCGCGTCCTTGAGAATGCGGGTGACGGCCTGCTGCGCATTCGCCGGCAGCTCGACCGCGGCCGGTTGGCTGGGCATGGACGCGACGGCGGGAGGAGACTGCGGATGCAGGACGGCCAGGACCGCAGTCCCCGGCAGCGCCTGCTGCGGGCGCTCGGGCTCAGCACGCTGGAGACCGGCTTGCATCGGCGCCTGCGCGCCAAAAGTCGACGCCGGCGCGCCGAGAGCGAAGCCCGGCCTCAGCAGATCACGATACGCGATGGAGGACGAGGCCAGCGAGCCGGTCACCATGACGTCACGCTGCGGCGCCGATGGCACGGGGCGCTGCGCCTCGGGCCCGGGATCGAGCGCGACATAGCCGATGCCGCAGGCGATCACGATCCCCGCCAGCTGCAGGAAGACATTATGGCCGACCCGGTAGCGGGTTCGCGACGCCTTGCGCAGCCTGTAGCCCTGACCCGACATCCCGCACCGCTCTCGACTCGACGCAACACACGCCCGCCGTCGCACGCCGACAGCGGAAACCGGCAAAGCTGCCGGCATCGAGTAGAGGCCAACGTCGTTAAAGGGGGATGAATGGATCGCGTCCAATGCCGACAAAAAAGCTGCGCGGCGGAGGGAGATGGTCCCGCCGCCGCGCAGCCTTGTCCCGGCCCTGTCGCGAGTCGTTTCGCCGTGCGTCAGAGCGGCTTCAGCCCAGCCTCGATCTGCGCCCGCTTGCCTTCCAGGAAGGGCGGCAGGGAGAGCGCCTCGCCCATCGTCTCGGCGGGCTCGTCGGTGGCGAAACCGGGCTCGTCCGTCGCGATCTCGATCAGGATGCCGTTCGGCTCGCGCAGATAGAGCGAGCGGAAATAGAAGCGGTCGACCGGCCCGCTATTGGGATAGCCGGCCGCGCGCAGGCGCTCCGCCCAAGCATCGTAATCGGCGAAGGTCGTCGTGCGCAAAGCGAGATGGTGGACGCCACCCGCGCCTTCGCGGGCCTGCGGCAGGTCTGGCTCGACCGCGACGTGCAGTTCCGCCGCCGGGCCGCCATCCCCGATCTTGAAGACGTGGATCTCGCCGGTGGCGTGCGCGGCGTCGCGGTAGCTGCCGATCAGCTCCAGTCCCAGGAGTTGGGTCAGGACGACCTGCGTGCGTTCCAGCTTCGGCACGGAAATCGTCACCGGGCCGAGGCCGCGGATCTGATGCTCCGGCGGTACCGGGCTCTTCTCCCAGACGACGAACGGAATCGCGCCGCCATCGGCGATCAGCGTCAGGCGCTGCCCTTCCGGATCCTCGAAATCGATCGCCGCGCGGCCGTTGATCTGGCGGATCGGCGTCGCAGTGACGCCGGCACCAGCCAGGCGGGCGCGCCACCACTCCAGCGAGGCCTCATCGGCAACGCGCAGCGACGTGCGGCTGATCGAATGGGTGCCGCGACGGGCGGGCGAGGCCGGCCAGTCGAAGAAGGTCAGATCGGTGCCGGGTGAACCGGCACCATCGGCGTAGAACAGGTGATAGGCGGAGGTGTCGTCCTGGTTGACAGTCTTCTTGACCAGCCGCATGCCGAGCGTCTCGACATAAAAGCGGCGATTGCCGGGCGCGTCCGCCGAGATCGCGGTGACGTGGTGGATACCTGTGAGCTTCATAGCCTGCCCCTCTCATCAAATCGCCGAGCCCGGATCGGCTCGGCTGTTGGGGCAGAGATAGCGCGGTTCTGCCGCGATGGAATGGCGGCGGCGGCAATCGGTTCGTTGCACTCACGCAATGGCAGAAAGCAGCGCCGCGCCAGGCAGGGGCTTACGGTCCGACGGCGCCGCCTCAGGGCTTCGATGTCGGAGGCGTGGCCGAGGTGGCCGGCAAATCCGCCTTGTCGCCCTGATTGGTGGGCGTGGTGCAGTCCTGCGGCTTGTTCTTGCAATCGTAGACCATCGTGGGTGCGGCCGACGGCGCAGAAAGCCCTGCATTCGGCAGGATCATGTTCTGGCCCTTGTCGATCTCCGTCGGGTTCGTGATTTTGGGGCCGAGACCGCCGCTGGCCTTCGCCTCGGCGGGCGATGCGGGGGGCGTCGTGGTCGGGGGCGCTGGCTGGGCGACAGCGGCGGAGGCGAAGACCGACAAAGCGACGGCGAGACCGAGACCGGGCATGGAGCGAAACATCTGGATTTCCCTAGCGCGCCCAAAGGCAGGCAATCGCTCAGGAAACCCCTTTGTCTCGCCAATGTTCCGCAGCCGACCTCGTCTGCTAAGAGACTGCGTGACGACTGGGCTTGGCCTTGCGCTTCAGCTCCTCGAGATCCTGCCGCTCGCGCGGGGTGTTGCGCATGAGCTGGTCCTTGCCGGGCCCATATTGCACCGGCTGCATCAGATCGACGCCATACCAGGCCGCCGAGCGCAGCACGAAGGACGGATCGGCCAGATGCGGCCGCCCCAGCGCGACCAGATCGGCCCGGCCGGAGGCGACGATGGTGTTGGCCTGATCGGCGGTCGTGATGTTGCCGACGCACATCGTCGCGACGCGAGCTTCGTTGCGGATCTGGTCCGAGAACGGGATCTGGAACATGCGGCCATAGACAGGGCGCGATTCACGCACGGTCTGGCCTGTGGAGACGTCGACCAGATCGCAGCCCTCGGCGGCGAAGGCCTCGGCGATCGCTACCGAATCTGCCTCCGACAAGCCACCTTCAGCCCAGTCCGTCGCGGAGATGCGCACCGACATCGGCTTCTCGCGCGGCCAGATCTCGCGCAGCGCCCGGAACACCTCGAGCGGATAGCGCAGGCGGTTCTCGATCGAGCCGCCGTATTCATCGCTGCGGCGGTTGGTCAGCGGCGAGAGGAAGCTCGCCAGCAGATAGCCATGGGCGCAGTGGAGCTCGAGCATGTCGAAGCCGGCGCGGATACCGCGCTCGGCCGCCGCGACGAACTCGGCCTTGACCGCGTCCATGTCGGCCCGTGTCATCTCGCGAGGCACCTGGCTCTCGGGGTAATAGGGCAAGGCCGAGGCCGAGAGGATCGGCCAGGCGCCCTCCGCCAGCGGGCGATCCATGCCCTCCCACATCAGCTTCGTCGCCCCCTTGCGCCCGGCATGACCGAGTTGGAGGCAGAGCTTGGCGGCGGAGTTGGCATGGACGAAACCGACGATGCGGGTCCAGGCCGCCTCCTGCGCGTCGGTGTAGAGGCCGGCGCAGCCGGGCGTGATGCGGGCGTCCGCCGAGACGCAGGTCATCTCGGTGAAGATCAGGCCCGGCCCGCCGATGGCCCGCGAGCCGTAATGCATCAGATGCCAGTCTCCCGGCACACCGTCATCAGCCGAATACTGGCACATCGGCGCGAGCACCAGGCGGTTCTCCAGCGTGAGGTCGCGCAGCTTCAGCGGCTGGAAGGCCGGTGGCACCGCGCTGCCGTCCTTGCGGCGGCGGGCGAGCGGGCCGAGTTCGCCGGCGACCATCTCGTCGACCGCCGCGACCATGTCGGGCGCGCGCAGGGCGAGGTTGTCATAGGTGATCGCCTTGGAGCGGGTCATCAGACCGAAAGCGAAGCGCAGCGGATCGAAATCCCAGAAGCGGCCGAGCTGCTCGAACCAGACCAGCGAGACATCGGCCGCATGCTGGGTCTTCTCGACCTCCTCGCGGCGGGTGCGCTCGAACAAGGCGAGCGCCTCCGTGACATGCAGGCCGGCCTTGTGGAAGGCTTTGTGCAGGCCGATCGCGTCCTCCATCGCGAGCTTGGTGCCCGAGCCGATCGAGAAATGCGCGGTGGCCTTGGCGTCGCCGAGCAGCACGACGTTCTCGACCACCCAGTTGCGGCAGCGGATCATCGGGAAATTGCGCCAGAGCGAGCGGTTGGTGATGAGCTTGTGGCCCTGCAGCTCCTCCGCGAAGACGCCTTCCAGGAAGGCGGCAGACGCCTCCTCGTCCATCGCGCCGAGGCCGGCCTTCTGGAACGTCTCGGGGTCGGTTTCCAGCACCCAGGTCGAGCGGCCGGCCTCGTACTGGTAGCAATGGGCGATGAAGACGCCGTGCTGCGTCTCCTTGAAGAAGAAGGTGAAGGCGTCGAAGGGGCGCGTCGAGCCCATCCAGGTGAAGTGGTTGGGCCGCAGATCGACCTCCGGCTGGAAACGGTCGCGCCAGCCCTCGCGGATGCGGCTGTTGATGCCGTCGGCGCCGACGACGAGATCGTACTGCGTCTTCAGCGTCTCGATGTCGGCCGCCTCCTCGCCGAAGCGCAGCTCGGCGCCGAGTTCGCGGGCTCGCGCCTGCACCAGCAGCAGGAGCGAGCGGCGCGAGCAGCCGCAGAAGCCGTTGCCGGAGACGCGGTGGACGCTGTCCTTGAAATGGACCTCGATGTCGTCCCAGTATGCGAAATTGTCGCGGATGGCGGCGTAGCTCGCCTCGTCAGCCGCCTTGAAGATGTCGAGCGTCTGATCGGAAAAGACGACGCCGAAGCCGAAGGTGTCGTCGGGCTGGTTGCGCTCGAAGACCGTGATGTCGAGATCGGGCCAGTCCCGCTTCATCAGGAGCGCGAAATAGAGCCCCGCAGGCCCGCCGCCGACGACCGCGATACGCATCCGAAAGCCCTCTCCCGAACTGACTGAGAAATTATTTTAGGCCTAAAATAATTTTTGCTCAAGCGACGGCGCCGTCGCCTTGACCGAGATCAAACGACGCAGCCCCCTACCTTGTCGATATCCGCTTTTCAGGACGCTTATGGCGTCTGGACAGAGCCTCGGGCCCTTCCGTCACAGACGCTTGCAAAATGCTTTAGACCTAAAATACATTGTCGCATCGGGAGGCGGATCGGATGCTCCTTTCAGGGCGACACGCGGTGGTGACGGGTGGAGGGCGCGGGATCGGCCGCGCCATCGCCGGGCGCTTGCGCCGCGAGGGCGCGCGCGTCTCCATCCTCGGGCGCGACGCGGCGGCGCTGGGTGCGGCCTGCGCAGCGGGCGACGCCGACGCCCAGGCCGCCTGCGATGTCACAGATGCGGCCGCGATGGCGGAAGCGCTGGCGCGCCTTTCCGCGGATCAGCCGATCGACATCGCCGTCGCCAATGCGGGCGCGGTCGAGACAGGCCCCTTCCTGCGCAGCCCGGCGGAGCGCTTCCGCGCGATGACCGAGATCAACCTCATCGGCACCGTCAACCTGTTCCACGGCACCCTGCCCGGCATGATCGAGCGCGGGCATGGGCGGCTGATCGCGATCGGCTCGACCGCGGGCCACCGCGGCTATGCGTATGTCTCGGCCTATGTTGCGGCCAAGCATGCGGTGATCGGGCTGGTGAAGTCACTGGCGCTGGAGACGGCGCGCAGCGGTGTGACCGTCAACGCGGTCAGCCCGGGCTATGCCGACACCGACATGGTGGCGAGCGGGCTCGACGCGATCGTCGCCAAGACGGGCGTCAGCCGGGAGCAGGCGCTGGCCGGAATGGTCAAGGACAATCCGCAGGGGCGGCTGATCGCGCCCGACGAGATCGCGCAGGCGGTGCTCTATCTCTGCGGGCTCGGCAGCGGCTCGGTCACCGGCCAGTCCCTGATGATTAATGGCGGGGAGTTCTAGCGCCATGGACACCTCCGTTCCCGGCCTGATGCTCGACCGCGAGACCAAGGCGAGCGAACGCCCCGGCGATCACAAGGACGAGTTGCGGCTCTGGCTGCGGATGCTGACCTGCTCGACGCTGATCGAGACGGAGATCCGCAACCGGCTGCGGGAGGAATTCAAGACGACGCTGCCGCGCTTCGACCTGATGGCACAGCTCGATAAATCGAGCACGGGCATGACGGTCGGCGAGGTGTCGCAGCGGCTGATGGTCTCGAACGGCAACGTCACCGCCGTCGTCGCCGGGCTTCTGGCCGACGGTCTCGTCGACAAGCGGGCGGCAACGCAGGACCGGCGCGTGCAGGTGCTGACGCTGACGGCGCAGGGCCGCAAGGCCTTCAAGGCGATGGCGGAGCGCCATGAGGGCTGGGTCGCCGACCTCTTTGCGGGGCTCGACCCGGCACAGATCACGCAGCTGTTTCGCCTGCTCGGGCAGACCAAGACCTCGCTGCACCGAGCAATCGCGACAAGGGCGCAGGACGCCAGCAAGCCGGACGACGCCGGCAAGGGAGATGCCTCGTGACCATGCTGGCCAACGCCACGACCCTGCCGCTCGCGGGCTTCCAGCCGCAGCATTTCGCGCTCTCCGTCGCCGGCAAGGTCGCGACGGTGACGCTGAACCGGCCTGAGAAAAAGAATCCGCTGACCTTCGCAAGCTACCGCGAACTCACCGATTTCTTCCTCGCCGCGCAGAAGGAAGAGGACATCAAGGCGATCGTGGTGACGGGCGCGGGCGGCAATTTCTCCTCCGGCGGCGACGTCTTCGAGATCATCGGCCCGCTGGTCGCGATGGAGACCAAGGAGCTGCTGAAGTTCACGCGGATGACCGGCGATCTGGTCAAGGCGATCCGCGCCTGCCCGCAGCCGGTGGTCGCAGCGATCGACGGCGTCTGCGCCGGCGCTGGAGCGATCATCGCTATGGCTTCGGATTTGCGGCTTGGGACCGCCGAGAGCAAGATCGCCTTCCTGTTCAACCGCGTCGGGCTCGCCGGCTGCGACATGGGCGCCTGCGCGATGCTGCCGCGGATCATCGGCCAGGGCCGCGCGGCGGAACTGCTCTACACCGGCCGGACCTTGCGCGGTGAGGAGGCCGAGCGCTGGGGCTTCCTCAACCGGCTCGTCGCGAAAGAGGCGGTGCTCGCCGAGGCGCAGGCGCTCGCCACCGAACTCGCGGATGGACCGACCTTCGCCAATGCCATGACCAAGCGCATGCTCGAGATGGAATGGGCGATGTCGGTCGAGAGCGCGATCGAGGCGGAAGCCGTGGCGCAGGCGCTGTGCATGCAGACAGAGGATTTCGCCCGCGCCTACCACGCCTTCGCCAACAAGCAGAAGCCGGTCTTCGAGGGCAACTGAGATGGGTGCGACGAACCTCGACGGTATCCTCGGCGACACGCTTGACTGGCCGTTCTTCGAGGACCGGCACCGCCGCTTCGCCGCCGAGCTTTCGGCCTGGGCCGACGCCACCCTGCCCGGCCTGCCGCATGACGATGTGGACGCTGCTTGCCGGGCGCGTGTCGCGGCTCTCGGCGAAGGCGGGTTTCTTCGCGCGGTCGTGCCGGAAGCCTATGGCGGGCTGAACCCCAAACTCGACGTGCGCACGCTTTGCCTCGCCCGCGAGATCCTCGCGGCGCGCGATGGGCTCGCGGATTTTGCCTTTGCGATGCAGGGGCTGGGCACCGGCGCGATCACCGTCGCGGGCTCGGCGGCGATGAAGGCGCGCATCCTGCCCGGCGTCTGTGAGGGGGCGCGGATCGCCGCCTTCGCGCTGTCCGAGAAGGAGGCCGGCTCGGACGTCGCGGCGATGGTGACGACGGCGACGCCCGACGGCAACGGCCATGTGCGGATCGACGGCGAGAAAAGCTGGATTTCCAATGGCGGCATCGCCGACCATTACGTCGTCTTCGCCCGCACCGGCGAGGCGCCCGGCGCACGCGGGCTCTCAGCCTTCCTGGTTGAGGCGGATACGCCGGGCCTGAGCGTCACCGAGCGCATCGAGGTGATCGCGCCCCACCCGCTGGCGACGCTGCGTTTCGAGGCCTGCCGCGTGCCGATCGAGAACCGGATCGGCGGCCCTGGCGACGGGTTCAAGGTCGCGATGGCGACGCTCGACATTTTTCGCTCGACGGTGGGCGCCGCCGCGCTCGGCTTCGCGCGCCGCGCGCTGCACGAGACGATCTCTCATGCCAGCACACGCAAGCTCTTCGGCGGCACGCTCGGCGATCTGCAGCTCTCCCAGGCCGCCATCGCCGACAGCGCCGCGCAGGTCGATGCGGCTGCGCTGCTGGTCTACCGCGCCGCCTGGACCAAGGATCGCGGCGCGGCGCGCGTCACCCGCGAGGCCGCGCTCGCCAAACTCGTCGCGACAGAGAACGCTCAGGCCGTGATCGACCGGGCCGTCCAGATCCATGGCGGGCTCGGCGTCACCAAGGGCGTCAAGGTGGAGGAACTGTACCGGGAGATCCGGGCGCTTCGGATCTACGAAGGCGCCAGCGAGGTCCAGAAGGTCGTGATCGCGCGCGACCTCCTCAAGGCCAAGAGCTGATACGACGAGGGTGACGGCCATGACTTTCCTGCGCTCCGGCCATATCGACAGTTTTCCGCGGGACAACCTGCCCCCGCTGGACCAATGGCCGGCGATCGACCTCGCTGGAGCCGGGCTAAACTATCCGGAGCGGTTGAACGCCGTGAGCGTTCTGGTCGACGACCACGTCGCGCAGGGCCGAGGCGATCGGCCGGCGATCATCGGCGACCATTTCACCTGGAGCTATCGCGACCTCGCCGAGCGGATCGACCGCATCGCCAATGTGCTGACGCGCGATCTGGGCCTCGTGCCGGGCCATCGCGTGCTGCTGCGCGCGGCGAACACGCCGATGATGGTTGCGGCCTATCTCGCCGTGATCAAGGCGGGTGGCGTCGTGGTCGCGACCATGCCGATGCTGCGGGCGGGCGAGCTCATCTATCCGCTGCGCAAGGCGAGGATCGCGCTGGCGCTGTGCGACCACCGCCTGATGGCCGAGCTGGAGAGCGCCCAGCGCCAGGTGCCGGAACTCACGCGCATCGTCGCCTTCGGCGCGGAGGACAGCGAACTCGAAGCCCTGATGGCGCAGCCGGGCTATGACCGCTTCGAGGCGGTCGACACCGCCAGCGACGATGTCTGCCTGATCGGCTTCACCTCAGGCACCACCGGCGAGCCCAAGGGCACGATGCATTTCCAGCGCGATCTGCTGGTGATCTGCGACACCTATGGCGCCAAGGTGCTGAAGGCCGCTCCCGACGACCGCTTCATCGGCTCGGCGCCGCTGGCCTTCACCTTCGGGCTCGGCGGCATGGTGCTGTTTCCCTTCCGGATCGGCGCAGCCGCGGTGCTGCCGGACAGGACGGCGCCCGCCGACCTCATCGACGCGATCGAGCGGCACAAGGCCAGCGTGATCTTCACTGCCCCGACGGCCTACCGCGCCATGCTCGACAAACTCGACGGGCGCGACATCTCCTCGCTGCGCATCTGCGTCTCGGCCGGAGAGACCTTGCCCAAGCCGGTCTTCGACGCCTGGCTGGCCAAGACGGGCCTCAAGCTGATGGACGGCATCGGTGCCACCGAGATGCTGCACATCTTCATCGCCGCACCGCTGGAGGCCATCCGCCCGGGTTCGACCGGCATCCCGGTGCCGGGGTACGAGGCGAAGATCGTCGATCCCGACGGTCGCGACGTGCCCGACGGCAAGCCGGGACGGCTTGCCGTGCGCGGGCCGATCGGCTGCCGCTATCTCGCCGATGCGCGCCAACGCACTTACGTCCAGAATGGCTGGAACGTCACCGGCGACACCTATATCCGCGATGCAGACGGCTATTTCTGGTACCAGGCGCGTTCCGACGACATGATCGTCTCGTCGGGCTACAACATCGCCGGCCCCGAGGTGGAGGCCTGCCTTCTCGCCCATCCGGACGTGATGGAATGCGGCGTGGTCGGCGCCCCCTGCCCCGAGCGCGGCAGCATCGTGAAGGCCTATGTCGTGCTGCGCGAGGGCGTCGCGGGCGATGCTGCGATGCTCAAGACCTTGCAGGACCATGTGAAGGCCGGTATCGCGCCCTACAAATATCCCCGCGCCATCGACTTCGTCACGGCCCTGCCCAAGACCGCCAGCGGCAAGCTGCAGCGTTTCGCGCTCCGGCAGATGGCGCAGGGCGAGAGCTGAACCATCCTGACAGACGAGCCGGAACGGCCCCGAACCGAGGCGACGCCCATGTCGAGTGAATCCCTGTCCCGCGCCATCCTGCCCGACGGCTGGCCGGTCCCGCGCGGCTATGCCAACGGCATGGTGGCTCAGGGACGCGTCCTGGTGACCGGCGGCCTCGTCGGCTGGGACGAGCACGGCGTCTTCGCGCAGGGCTTCCTGCCGCAGCTGCGCCAGACCTTCCTCAACCTCAAGGCCGTGGTCGAGGCCGGCGGCGGGCGCATAGAGGATATCGTGCGGCTGACTTGGTATGTCACCGACATCGAGGCCTACCGGGCGAGCTTGAAGGAGCTCGGGCCGGTCTATCGCGAGGTGCTGGGCCGGCATTTTCCGGCCATGGCCGTGGTGCAGGTAGTGGCGCTGGTCGAGCCGCAGGCACTGGTCGAGATCGAGGCAACGGCGGTGATCGCATGACCGGTCATTGCCGCGGCGGCAATTGTGTTTCCCTCTGTTTCCAGAGCTGAAACACGAAACGTCCTGTAACCAAGATCGGCGCGATCGCGCGCCTGGCTTAGCCTTCATGCATTGAATCAGGGACGAAGATCCTTGCGCCGCCATCCGGCGGTAACGCGATGGAGTCCATTCATGTCCAGCATCAGTGGCGTCAGCGGCGGGTTTCGTCCGCCTCCGCCGAAACCCCCGAGCTTCGAGTCGGTCGACACCGACAGCAGCGGCGGATTGAGTATCGAGGAATTCAAGACCGGAGCCCCGAAGGGCACCGACAGCAGCAAGAGCGAGGAGCTCTTCAAGGCGATCGATTCAGACAGCGACGGGTCGGTTACCAAGGAAGAGCAGGACGCCTTCAAGACCAAGGTCGAGCAAGCCCAGCAGCAGCTCCAGTCCTTCCTGTTCGGACTTCAGGCCGGCGGCAGCAGCGAAAGCGATACCGGTGAGAGCGAGGAGGAGAACGACATCTTCGCCCAGATCGACGCCAATTCCGACGGCAGCGTCGCCAAGGACGAGTTCCTCTCGGCCTTCTCTTCCGGCAAGAGCTCGTCCAGCGACCTGCTGAGCAAGCTGTTCGACGCGATCGATTCGAGTGCGGACGGCTCGATCTCGAAGGATGAGCAGAGCGCCTTCCAGACGGCGCTCGAGCAGCGCGGCCGGCCGTCAGGTCCGCCTCCCGGACCGCCGCCGGGCAGCGCTTCGCAGGCCTATGGCAGCACCTATCAGCTTGGCGCGGCAAACGCGTCCGGCGCCACCTATTCGCAGGCGGCCTGAGCGGATCTGCCGGAACGACGCCGGTCGCCAGAAGGCAGGCCGGCGCCATTCAAAGTCGCATCCTTCAGATGCTGCGCGTCGCGCCACCGTCGATCCGGATCTTCGCGCCCGTGACATAGCTTGCACGCTCGCTGGCGAGGAAGGCGACGACATCGGCGAATTCCTGCGGCGTGCCGTAGCGACCGGCGGGAATCGTCGCGCGCGAGGCCTTTGCGGCCTGGTCAGGCGTCGTGCCCGTGCGATCGGCCGCGGCCTGGTCGAGCTGGTCGACGCGCTCGGTGTGGATGCGGCCGGGCAGCACGACATTCACCGTCACGCCCTGCGCGGCGACTTCCGCGGCCAGCGTCTTGGACCAGCCGACCACCGCCGCGCGAATGCCGTTCGACAGCGCAAGCCGCGGGATCGGCTGCTCGACGCCCGAAGAGGCGATCGTGATGATGCGGCCGAAGCCGCGCTCGACCATGCCCGGCAGCATGCCCTGCGCCAGATGGAAGAGATTGGCCGCCATCGCCTCGAAATGCTTGAGCCAATCGTCGCGGCCGGCCTCGCGGGCCTCGGCGGGCGGCGGGCCGCCGGAATTGCCGATCAGAATGTCGATGCCGCCGGCGCCCTTGAGAACGCCCATCAGCGATTCGACCGAGGCGAGATCAGACAGGTCGAGGCTGGCGGCAAAGATTCGGCTGCGGACCTCTTCGGGGCACTCGCTGACCCAGGCATCGGTCGCGGCGACGTTGCGGGCGGCCGCGATGACCGATGCACCCTCGCTGGCGAGCGTGCGGGCGATGGCGGCGCCCAGCCCCCGGCTCGCACCCAGCACCAGCGCGCGCTTGTCGTGAAGGCCGAGATCCATGGGTAGGCTCCGTTGGTCAGGCGCAGCAGGGTCGCGGCGCGTCGTCGCCCTGCTGATAGCGGGTCATTCCCATCGAGGGAATGGCTTGTGTCGGAGGATGCGGTTGCGCGCGCTTCAGGCTGCGGCCAGCGCAGGTTCCGCGAGGATGCAGCGCACCACCCTGCCCTCGCCGAGCTGGACCGCCGGCGGCAGGGCTGCATGGCAGCGATCCTGTGCGAACCTGCAGCGGGGCGCGAAGGAACAGGCGGTGGGCGCCTCGGTCAGCGCGGGCGGTGCGCCCGGAATGGCTTCGAGACGTTCGCCCTTCTTCGCGCCATGCAGGTTCGCCGCGAGCAGACCCTTTGTATAGGGGTGCTGCGGATCGCGCAGGAGTTCGCGCACCGTGCCCGTCTCGACGATCTGGCCGGCATACATCACTGCCAGCCGGTCCGAGACCTCGACCGCGACGCCGATGTCATGGGTGACGAAGAGCATGCCCATGTCGAGATCGCGCTGGAGTTGGCGTAGCAGCAGCAGGATCTGGATCTGCACGGTGGCGTCGAGCGCGGTCGTCGGCTCGTCCGCGAGCAGCAGCTTGGGACGGGCCGCGAGCGCGAGCGCGATCATCGCACGCTGGCGCATGCCGCCCGACATCTCGTGCGGATAAGCCTTGAGCCGGCGCTCCGGCGACGGGATGCGGACCAGCTCCAGCAATTCGAGCGCGCGCGCCATCGCCGCCTTCGCCGAGATCTTCTCGTGCCGGATGATCGCCTCGGCGATCTGCTGGCCGACCGTGTAGACCGGGTCGAGCGCGAGCGCGGGATCCTGGAAGATCATCGAGGTCACGGCGCCGCGATAATCCGCCAGATCCTGGGGGTTCAACGCCAGCACGTCGCGCCCGTCGACCCGGACACTGCCGCCAATGTCGGTGCGGCTCTCGGGCAGGAGGCGCAGCAGCGTCTTCAGCGTGACGCTCTTGCCCGAGCCGGATTCGCCGAGGATGCCGAGCACCTTGCCCGGCTCCAGCGTCAGCGAAACACCGTTGACGGCGTGGACGGTCTGCGCGCCTCGGAAGCGCACGGTCAGGTTTGAGATCTCGACGAGAGGCGTGCTCATGCCGCTGCCTCCAAGGTTGGCGCATGGCTGTGGCCGGAGCCCGCGACCTGCATGTGACAGGCGGCCTGGCGGGCGCCCTCGCCCACCGTCGCGAGGATTGGCTTCACCTTGGCGCAGACGGTCTGCGCATGCGGGCAGCGCGGGTGGAATCGGCAGCCTTCGGGCGGGTTGATCGGGTTGGGCGGATCGCCGGCTAGCGGGGCTTCCATGGTCCGGTTGTCGGGATCCATGGACGGCATCGCCGAGAGCAGCGCGCGGGTATAGGGGTGGCGCGGATCGTCGTAGAGCTCCTCGACCGGGCCGATCTCAACGACTTCACCGAGATACATCACCATGACGCGGTCGCTGATGAAGCGGACGACGTTGAGGTCGTGGCTGATGAAGATGTAGGTCAGGCCGAACTCCTCGCGCAGATCGGCAAGCAGGTTCAAAACCTGCGCCTCGACCGATTTGTCGAGCGCCGAGACGGCCTCATCAAGGATCACCAGACGCGGACCGAGCGCGAGCGCACGCGCGATGTTGACGCGCTGGCGCTGGCCGCCGGAGAGCTCGTGCGGATAGCGCGCGGCGAAGCGGGCGGGATCGAGCCCGACGCGCTGAAGCAGATCGCGCGCCTTGAGGATGGCGTTCGCTTTGGAGACGCCGTGGACCGTCGGGCCGAAGGCGATCGAATCCTCGATGGTCAAACGCGGGTTGAGCGAGGCGTAACTGTCCTGGAAGACCATCTGCGCCTGGCGGCGGTACTCCTTCAGCGTCAGCGCCTGGCCGCCGACGATCTCGCCGTCGAACAGCATCTCGCCCTTGTCCTGCGGGATGAGCTGCATGACGACGCGCGCCGTCGTCGACTTGCCGCAGCCGGATTCGCCGACGACGCCGAGCGTCTCGCCCTTCATCACCGCGAAATCGACGCCGTCAACGGCGCGCACGACCGCGCCGCCGCCGAGCGGGAAATGCTTGGTCAGCGTCTTCGCCTGCAGCAGCGGGGTGCCCGCGCCGCCGCGGTCGGGATGAGTCTCGAAAGCCATGGTCAGCCCTTCACGTCCATCGCCGAGCGCAGACCGTCGGAGAGCAGGTTGAACGAGATCGAGGTGATGAAGATCGCCGCGCCCGGCAGCGCTGCCACCCAGGGCTGCACATAGATCGCGGTGCGCAGCGTATTCAGCATCAGCCCCCATTCCGGCGTCGGCGGCTTGGTGCCGAGTCCGAGGAAGGAGAGGCCCGAGGCGAGGATCATCGAGACCGAGATCAGGCTCGTCGCATAGACGAAGATGGGGCCGAGCACATTGCCGAGCACGTGGACGCGGATGATGGTCAGGGCGTTGGCGCCGCTGGCACGCGCCGCCTCGACATAGTCCATCGACCGGACCTGCGTGGTCACGCTCTCGGCGATGCGCGCGATCGGCGGGATGAAAACGATGGTCAAGGAGAGCAGCGAATTGGTGATGCCGGCGCCAAGCGCGCCCGAGAGCGCAATCGCCAGCAGCACGGAGGGGAAGGCGTAGAACACATCGACGGTGCGCATGGTGATGGTGTTGAACTTGCCGCCGAAGAAGCCGGCGGCGACGCCGATAACCGAGCCGATGATGAAGGCGATGAAGACCGGCACCACACCCATGAACAGCGACAGCCGCGCGCCGAAGATCAGCCGCGAGAGCATGTCGCGACCGAGCTCGTCGGCGCCCAGCGGATAGCCGTGGGTTCCGATCGGCCGCAGGCGCCGCAGCATCGAGGAGCGGGTCGGGTCGGCAGGCGCGATGTAGTCGGCGAAGATCGCCATCAGGATGATCGCGAGCACGACGAGGCCGGCCCCGACCGCGACCTTGTCGGTCTTGAAGCGGCGCCAGACACCGGCCCAATAGCCGGGCGATTTCGCCAGAGGCGGCACGACGACGGCCGCATTGCCTTGCGCGATCGCGGACATCTCAGCGCCTCCGGACGCGCGGGTCGAGCAGACCCTGCAGGATATCGACGAGGACATTGAGCCCGACGAAGAACATGGCGAGCACGAGGATGGTGCCCTGGAGCAGCGGCAGGTCGCGCTGGAAGATCGCGTTGCCGAGCAGGAAGCCGGTGCCGGGCCAGGAGAACACGGTCTCGATCAGGATCGAGCCGCCCAGCAGATAGCCGAGCTGGAGCCCCATCACGGCGAGCGCGGTCGGGGCCGCGTTCTTGACGACATGGCGGAAGACGCCGAAATCCATCAGCCCCTTGGCCCGCAGCGCCGGCACGAACTCCTGGTTGAGGATGTCGGCGACCAGCGCGCGCACGGTGCGCGCGATGATGCCCATCGGGATCACCGACATCGTGATGGCCGGCAGGATCATGTAGCTGACATGCTCCCAGTTCCAGATCCAGGCGGCCGAGCCGCCGGGCCCCGCCCCGCCCGGCGGCAGCCAGCCGAGCTGCACCGAGAACACGATGACCATCACCATGCCCAGCCAGTAATGCGGCACGGAAACGCCGAGCACCGCCAGCATCGAGGCGGACTTGTCGAGATAGGAACCGCGGAAATAGCCGGCGACGAAGCCGAAGAAGCAGCCGAAGACGAAACCGATGACGGTCGCGAGCCCCGCGATCAGCAGCGTGTTGCCGACCGCGCGCCAGACCTCCGCCGCGACGGGACGGCCCGTCGCGATCGAGGTGCCGAGATCACCCTGCAGCGCCTTCATCAGCCAGAGGCCGAACTGCACCGGCAGCGGCCGGTCAAAGCCGTAGATCTTGCGCAACTCGTCCTGCATCGCCTGCGAGGCGTCGGGCGGCAGCACCGAGGTCAGCGGATCGCCCGGCGCGATATGCACCAGGAGAAAGCAGAACAGGCTGACGCCGAAAGCCACCGGCAGAACATAGAGGATGCGCTTGGCGAGGTATTTCAGCATGGGCGTCCTGCCGTCATGGTCGGGCTTGACCCGACCATCTCTGAAACTAGCGCCTTCTCGTCCGGAGATTCTCGGGTCAGCGCTGCGCTTCGCCCGAGAATGACGCCCATCGCGAGCAAAGCCATAATGCCCCTCACTTCGCCATGGTGATCGACGAGAAGTCCTGGAACCAGTTCTGCGCCTGGACGAAGCCCTTCACCTTGGGGCTCATGGCGCGCGGGTTGACGTCGTGCGTCACCATCAGGAACAGGGCCTCGTCGACATATTTCTCGTGGATTTTCTGCAGCACGGCCGTCTGCGCCGCCGCATCGAAGGTGTTGCGGACCTGCTCGAACAGCTTGTCCATCTCCGGATCGCAATACATGCCCCAGTTCGTGCCGGCCGGCGGCTGCAGATTGCACTGCAGATGGCGGATCAGGCCCGTGAAGGGGTCCTGGATGAAGTAGGTGTAGTTCATCCCCGTCGCCTTGCGCGAGGATTCATGATTGGCGCCGGCGCGCCAGATGTTGATCAGCGTGTTCCACTCGACGACCTCGAAGTCGATCTTGATGCCGACCTCGGCGAGGTTCTGCTGCACGAACTCGTTCATCGGCAGCGGCTGCATCTGGCCCGAGCCCGAGGGCGCGATCAGGATCTTGGTGGTCACCGGCTTGGCGGGCGAGAACCCGGCCTCGGCGAGGAGCTTCTTGGCCTCGGCCTGGTCGAGCTTGAGCTTGAACTTCGGATTGCCGAACCACTGGTGGCCAGGCGGATAGAAGCCTTCTGCCGGGATCATCAGGCCGCCGAGCAGCTCCTTCAGCCCCTGCCGGTCAACGGCGAGGTTGGCGGCCTTGCGGATGCGGATGTCATTCCAGGGCGAGCCTTCGGCGCGCGAGAGATGCCAGGTCCAGTTATGCGGATAGGCGTTGGTGATGATCTGGAAGCCGGCGGTCTTGAGCGAGGGGATCAGGTCCGGCGACGGCGCCTCGATCCAGTCGACCTGCCCGGCCCGCAGCGCGGCGGCGCGGGCATTGGCCTCCGGCAGCGGTAGCAGCACCATCTTGTCGAGCTTGGGCACGCGCGCCTTGTCCCAGTAGCCCGGGAAGGGCGAGAGCTCGGCGCGCTCGCGAGGCTGGAAGGCGGTGAGCTGCCAGGGGCCAGTGCCCGACGGCGTCTTGGCGAAAGCCTCCCAGCTCTTGCCGAGCTTCTCCCACTGCGCCGGCGAGGACATCATCACCCAGGCGATCTGGTAGGGCAGCGTCGCGTCGGGCGCCTTGGTGGTGATCTCGACCTTGTACTTGTCGATCACCTTGTAGCCGGCGACGGCGGGAATGCGCGAGCGCCCCTGGGCCGCCTGGCGCTGGTCGAACTGGGGCGAGTCGTTCTTCAGGAGCTTGTCGAGGTTCCAGACCACAGCGTCGGCTGTGAATTCCGAGCCGTCGTGGAACTTTACGCCCTCGCGCAGGACGAAGGTCCATTTGTTCTTGTCGGTCGCGTCGACGGCCCAGCTCGAGGCGAGGCCCGGCACGAGGTCGGAGGCCTTGTCGGCTTTGCTGAGGTCCCAGTTGATGAGGCCGTCATAGACCGTATAGCCCATGAAGCGCATGCCCTCGCCGCCCTGGTCGGTCTGGCCGGTCGTCAGCGGGATGTCGGAGGCGGTCATGCCGATCCGCAGCGTGCCCTGGGCTTGTGCCGAGGCCGCGAAGAGGGAGACGCCGGCGGCGAGGGACAGGGCAAGGGCGGTGCGGATCATCACAGAGCTCCGGATTGGATTGGTTCCAGACTGGCTTCGCAAGGGCTGTGCCAGCGGCTGGGACGGCCGTCACATCCGCCCCGTCATCCCGGACAAGTCGCGAAGCGGCGCAGATCCGGGATCCATCATAGGACGCGACGGTGCTCTATGATGGATCCCGGAGCTCCGCTTCGCTGCGTCCGGGATGACGCGAGGGTGTGACTACTCCATCGACATCGGCGCGAGGTCGATGAACCAGCTCTTGGGCTGGACCACGCCCTTGACCTTGGCGCTCATCGCGCGCGGGCCGACGTCATGGGCGACCCAGACGAAGGGCGCTTCCTCAACGATGCGGGCATGGAGTTTGGCCAGCGCCGCATCGCGCGCGGTGCCCTCGAAGCTGGTGCGGGCGTCGGCGATGAGCTTGTCGAACTCGTCATTGCCGAAATAGCCCCAGTTGTTGGAGACCGGTGGGAAGGTTTTGGTCGAGGTGAAGCGCACCATGGCGAAGAACGGGTCCATCGCCGCGAACGTGACGTTGGTGGCGTTGGCGCCGCGGGCGTTGGCGTGCTTGGCGCCCTCGCGCCAGTTGGTGAAGACGGCGTTCCATTCGCCGACCTCGAGCGCCACGTCGAAGAAGCAGTCCTTCAGCGCCTGCTGCATGAACTCGTTCATCGGCAGGGGCTGCATCTGGCCCGAGCCCGAGGCCGAGGTCAGCACCTTTACCTTCGCCGGCTTGGAGGCCGAATAGCCGGCTTCGGTCATCAGCTTCTTGGCGGCGTCGAGATCGTATTTGATATCGAACTTGGGATTGCCCCACCAGGGATGGCCGGGGGGCACGGTGCCCTTCGGGATCTCCATCAGGCCGCCGAGCAGCGTCTTCAGCTCCTCGCGGTTGACGCAGAGATTTGCGGCGTGGCGCACGCGCTTATCGACCCAGGGCGATCCCTCGACGAAGGAGAGCTGCCAAGGCCAGACATGCGGCTGGGCGTTGGTGTAGACGGTGAAACCGCGCTGCTTGATCTGCGGGACGGCGTCCGGCGAGGGCGACTCGATCCAGTCCACCTGGCCCGAGAGCAGCGCCGCGGTGCGGGCATTGGCCTCCGGCAGCGGCACCAGCACGACGCGGTCGATCTTGGGAACGCGCTTGGGGTCCCAATAGGCCTTGTTGGCGACCATCTCGAAGCGCTCGCGCGGCGACAGCTTCACGCCCTTGAACGGACCGGTGCCGGAAGGGTCGGCCGAGAAGGCGGCCCAGGCCTGCTTGGCGCGCTCGGCCGGATCGGTGACCGAGGCCGGCACCGCGGCGAGCTTGGCCGCCCAATGCGTCGGCGAGACCATGAAGAGGTTGGTCAAGTTGATCGGCAGGAAGGCGTCGGGCTCGCTCGTGGTCAGTTCGACGGTGAGCGCGTCGACCGCTTTGGCGCTCTTGAGCGTCGGCATACGCGAGACGGTGACGCCGATCTGGTCCGGGGCGAAATGTGCAGCCTCCTTGTTCAGGACCTTGTCGACGTTCCAGACGACAGCGGCGGCGTTGAAGTCCGAACCGTCCTGGAATTTGACGCCGGGACGCAGCTTGAAGGTCCACTTCGTCTTGTCGGTGGCGTCGACCGCCCATTCGGTGGCGAGGCCGGGGATGACGACGCTCGCCTTGTCCGCCGAGGAGAGATCCCAATGGGTCAGCGCGTCATACATCGGGATGCCGGTGAAGCGGTTGCCTTCGAAGCCCTGGTCGGGCTGGCCATGGGTGCGCGGAATGTCCGCCGCCGTCATGCCGATGCGCAGGACCTTCTCCTGCGCGAGCGCCATGGTCGCAAGCGCCGTGGAAAGGCCAAGGCCGAGCAGGGTGGTGCGGATGAAACTGGATGCGGACACGGTTGTCTCCCCTTTTGATTGGCCGGTCGCTCCCGCGAGCAGCGGCGCAGGAGGTTTGCAACGGGCATGCCAGACAAAGGTCGTACGACTAGAACTTTGGGATAGCGCCGCACGGGCCCGCTTCCAGGCCGGCCTTGCCACTGATCCTTCAGGAACCATGCATCAGGTATGCGAGCGGTCATTTTTGCTTATTTTATAATCATATCGACCAGTGATGCGGCAGATCAATGAAAATCGCGCGATTTGGGCAGGATGCGGACATCGCGTGGGTGGCGACCGCGTGGCGGCTGGGGATGCTTGAACTCGTCAGCGCGCGTCAGCGTGATCGTGGCGCTGTGGCTCTCGGAGAGGCTCGCGAGATCGGCCGTGCGATCGACGACGCGCTGCGCCATCAGATGCACTACGCCCTCCGGGCTCTTCTGCACCCTGCCCTCGATCTGGAGCAGCCGCCCGCTCATCACCTCGCGCCGGAAGCGCTCGAACAGACGCGCCCAGAGCAGGATGTTGGCGATGCCGGTCTCGTCCTCCAGCGTGATGAAGATCGCCTTGCCGTTACCGGGGCGCTGGCGCACCAGCACGACGCCGGCGGTCGCCGCCCAGCTGCCGTCGGGCCGGCCCTCGAGTTCGACGCAGCTCAGGACGCGGTCGCGCCGGAAGATCGGCCGCAGCATGCCCATCGGGTGCCCCTTCAGCGAGAGCCGGACCGTCTGGTAGTCGGCGACGATCTGCTGCGGCAGCGGCATGACCGGCAAAGCCATCGCCGGCTCCTCCCCGAGCTCGCGGGCCTGGGCGGCGGCAAACAGTGGCAGTGCCTCGTCGTCCGGCAGGCGGCGCACGGCCCAGAGCGCCTCGCGACGGTCGAGCCCGAGCGAACGGAAGGCATCGGCATCGGCGAGCAGCCGCATCGCACGGCCCGGCAGATCGGCCCGGCGCATCAGCTCCTCGACATCGGAGAAGCCTGCACCCCGCCGCGCCGCGATGCGCAAGCCCCATTCCTCGCGGAAGCCGTCGATCTGGCGGAAGCCGAGGCGGAGGGCGAGATGATGTTTCTCTCTCTCCTGTCTCGCGTCATTCCGGACGAAGCGAAGCGAAGCTCCGGAATCCATCCTGGAACTCCGGCGCCCTTCGATGGATTCCGGATCTGCGCCGCTTCGCGGCTTGTCCGGAATGACGAATCTGTCTGTCGGCAGTTCATGATCTGAGTCGAAATACCGCTCCAACCCATTGTCCCAGAAGCTGAAGTTGACATCGATAGCCCGCGGCTCGACGCCGCCGATCTCTTGGGCCTCGCGCACGATCTGGGCGGGTGCGTAGAAGCCCATGGGCTGCGCGTTCAAAAGCGCGCAGGCGAAGGCCGCCGGGTGGTGGCATTTCAGCCAGGAGGAGATGTAGACCAGCTTGGCGAAGGAGGCCGCGTGGCTCTCTGGAAAGCCATAGCTGCCGAAGCCCTTGATCTGGTCGAAGCAGCGCTGGGCGAAATCGCGCTCATAGCCGCGCGCCACCATGCGCTCGACCATCATGTCCTGATAGTTGCCGATACTGCCATCGCTGCGGAAGGTCGCCATCGCCTTGCGCAGGCCGTTGGCCTCGCTGTCGGAGAACTTCGCGGCGACCATGGCGAGCTTCATCGCCTGCTCCTGGAAGAGCGGCACGCCCTTGGTCTTGTTCAGCACCTGGAAGAGCTCGTCGGCCGGGCCATGCTCCGGGGCCGGCGCGGGGTAATGCACCGGCTCAAGTCCCGCCCGCCGTCGCAGATAGGGATGGACCATGTCGCCCTGGATTGGGCCTGGCCGGACGATCGCGACCTGGATGACGAGGTCGTAGAGGATACGCGGCTTCAGGCGCGGCAGCATGTTCATCTGCGCCCTGCTCTCGACCTGGAAGACGCCGAGAGACTGGCCCCGGCAGAGCATGTCATAGGTCGGCCCATCGTCCTTGGGCACGTCGGCCAGCCCCATCTCGAGGCCTTCATGATCCCGCAGCAGGTCGAAGGCCTTGCGGATGCAGGTCAGCATGCCCAATGCGAGAACATCGACCTTCATCAGCTTGAGCTCGTCGATGTCGTCCTTGTCCCATTCGATGAAGGTGCGGTCCGCCATCGCGGCATTGCCGACGGGCACCATCTCGTCGAGGCGCCCGCGCGCCAGCACGAAGCCGCCGACATGCTGCGAGAGATGGCGCGGGAAGCCGAGCAGGCGGATGGCGAAGTCGACCGCGCGGCGGATCGTGGGGTTGGCGGGGTCGAGCCCGGCCTGGCGGACGCGGTCGTCGCCGATCTCCGTGCCCCAGCTGCCCCATTGCGTGCCGGCGATGCGGGCGGTGACGTCCTCGGTCAGTCCCAGAGCCTTGCCGACATCGCGGATGGCGCTGCGCGGGCGGTAGCGGATCACGGTGGCGACGATGCCGGCGCGGTGGCGGCCATAGCGCTCATAGATCCACTGGATCACCTCCTCGCGCCGCTCATGCTCGAAATCGACGTCGATGTCGGGCGGCTCGCGGCGCTGCGTCGAGATGAAGCGCTCGAACAGCACGTCGCTCTCGGCGGGGTCGACGGCGGTGATGCCCAGCACATAGCAGACGGCGGAATTGGCCGCCGAGCCGCGGCCCTGGCAGAGGATGCCGCGGCTGACGGCGAATTCGACGATCTGGTGGATGGTGAGGAAATAGCGGGCGTAGTTCAGCCCCGCGATCAGATCGAGCTCCTTGCGCAGCAAGGCCTCAACCTTCGCCGGCACCCCGTTCGGATAGCGGATGTCGCTGCAGCGGCGCACCAGCTCCGCGAGCCAGGCCTGGTCGTTCCAGCCGGGCGGGACGGGCTCGTCGGGATATTCGTATTCGAGCTGGCCGAGATCGAAGTCGATGCGGGCGAGGAGATGGCGGGTCTCGGCGATCGCCTCGGGTGCATCGCGGAAGAGCCGGATCATCTCCTGGGGCGTCTTGAGATGGCGCTCGGCATTGGCCTCGAGCAGGCGCCCCGCCCGCTCGATCGGGACGCCCTCGCGGATGCAGCTCAGCACGTCCTGCAGGTCGCGCTGCTCGGGCGCATCGTAGAGCACGTCATTGGTCGCCAGCAGCGGAGTCCGGGTTGCGGCGGCGATCGCCTTCAGCCGCGCCAGGCGGCGGCGGTCGTCGCCGCGCCGGTGCATGCTGGCGCCGAGCCAGAGCGAGCCAGGCGCGGCCTCGTCCAGCCGGGCGAGCAGCGCAGGCAGGCCGGCAAGATCGCGCGGCGGCATCAGGACCAGCAGGAGATCGCGGGTGTCGGTGAGAAGATCGTCGAGGTTCAGGATGCACTCGCCTTTGCCGGCGCGCCGGTTGCCCTCGCTGAGCAGGCGGCAGAGCCTCGCCCAGCCGCTGCGGTTGGCGGGGTAGACGACGATGTCGGGCGTGCCGTCGGCGAAGACGAGCCGGCTGCCGAGGACGAGCCGGAAGTCCTGCGCCATGGAGCGCAGCTGATCCGCGGTGAAGGGCAGATCCGCGAAGGCGGGGTTTTCGACCCAGACATGCTCGCCGGGGCTGTCGCCCTCCTTCAGCTTTTCGGCCGGCGGCAAGCCGTCCTCGCGCAGTTGCCGCAGCGCGCTCCAGGCCCGCACGACGCCCGCCACCGTGTTGCGGTCGGCCAAGCCCAGGCCCGCATGGCCGAGCAGCAGCGCGGTGAGCACGAGATTGGGGCCGGGCGAGGCGCCGCGCAGGAAGGAAAAATTCGTCGCGGCAACGAGTTCGGCGAAGGGGTTGAGAACCTGATTCATGCAAACAGCCCGTGCAGGAACCAGCGCGGCGGCGCCTGCTCCGGCTCGTGGAAGCCGATGCGGAAGAGCCAGAAGCGGCGGCCTGCCGAGTCCTCGACGCGGTAATAGTCGCGCATCGGCTCCGAGGAGCCGTCGCGCCACCATTCCGGCGCGATCCGCTCCGGGCCCTCGGCACGGGCAACGTCATGGATGAGGCGGCGCCAGCGGAAGCGGATCGGTGGGCCGTCAGGCACTTCGGCGATCGCCTCCACCGGCTGGGGTGGCTCGAAAAGCTGGAGCGGGCGCGTCGGCGGCTCATGCGGAATGGGCGCCGGCCAGGCGATACCGGCCGGCGGCAGCGCGGCCGAGCGGGCCTTCGCCGCGCGCACGGGATGGTGGGTATCCTGCGCCACGAAGCGCAACACGCGGTCGCGGCCGAAGCGCACGACCAGCCGGTCGACGAGATCGGCAACAGCCTCGTCCTCGACCGCGCGACGATCAAGGCTCGGCTGGGTCTCACTCAGCGGCTCGCAGACCGGCACGGCGATGCGCACCGCATCGAAGCCGAAGCCGGGATCGAGCGGGTCGGCCAGGCTCTCGACACGCTCGCGCCAGAGCCGCAGGATGGCCTTGCCATCGCGCGTGGGGCGCCCGGTCTCGATCACCAGCCGCCGCACCGCTCCGTCGCTGCGATGGAAGCCGATCTCGAAGACGCGCCCGCCCTCGCCGCGCTGCTCCAGCACCCGCGCCGCCTCCGCGATCAGCCGGGCGACGACCTCCTGCAGCCCGTCGAGATCGAGCATGGGCTCGGCGAAATGGCGCTCGACCAGGCAGGCCGGCGGCGGGCGCAGCGGCGTGAGGCGGGCATCCTCCTCGCCGAGGGTCCGCCGCAAACGCGTCACCAGATCCTCGCCGAAACGGGCCGACAGCGCCTTGGAGGGGCGCTCGGCGAGATCGGCCAGCGTCTTCAACCCGGCGCGGGTCAAGGCGAGCGCGGTCTCGGGGGGAAGCTCCAGCGCCGCGACCTGCAACGACCGCAGCCAGGCTTCGTCCTGCCCAGGCGGCACGATACCGCCCCGTCCGAAGCGCGCCAGCGCATGGGCAGCCTCGGGCGTGCCGGCGACAGCCGAGCGGAGCGCGAGGCCGCCACGCTGCATCCAGCGGCCGATCGTCGCCAGCATCGCGCTCTCCCCGCCGAAAAGATGGGCGCAGCCGGTGATGTCGAGCAGCAGGCCCTGGGGGCGATCGAGTGCGACCAGCGGGGTGAAGCGGTCGCAGAAGGCGGCAAGCCGCATGAGCAGGGCCTCGTCGGTCTCGGGCTCGGCCTCGATCGCGATCAGCCCGGGAAGGCGGGCCCGGGCATCGGCCAGATTCAGATCGCAGGTCAGGCCGAGTTCCAGCGCGCGCCGGTCGCAAGCGACCAGCCGCAGCGCATTGCCCCTGGTGGCGAAAACGACGACCGGCGCGGCCTCAGCCGGTGCGCCGGATGTCGGGACGAGGCCCTCCCGCCGCAGCCGGTCGGTCGGCAGGAAAGGGAACCACAGGGCGAGATAGCGGCGTGGCATCGGAGCTGGCTCTGGGCTGCGGGGGGCTGTCGTCGCGGCCGGCAGCGGCCTGACGGTTTCGAACGTCGCTCTCCTGGAAAGATTGTCGGTCACGGCTCCACTCCACACGCCACTCACACTCACCCAGGCCGCCGCGATGCCGCAGCAGCTTCACACTGAAAGCCGGATCGCCCGGTGCATTCGCCTCCAGCGCCCGCGACGGTAGGGATGCGACCTGCCAGCGGGTCGAGGCCGCGCTCGGCTGCGGCGCCACCGCGGCCCGCAGCAGAAGCGTCGTCGCGCCCGAGCCCTCCGCCGCCAGGGCCAGGCGCCGGCTTGCGGTCAAATCGAGGCGCCGCGGCGCCCCCCAGGGTTCGATCAGCACCGCCCCCAGCGCCGGGCAGCGGGCGGCCTCCGCCCCTGCCCGCAGCACGCCCTCCGCATCGCGCGCTCGCACCAGCAGGACGCGGGCGGGATCGAGCCCGAGTTCGGTCAGCCCGGGCGGGTGCAGCCGGCCGGTCTCGGCATCGACGACATCCTGCCGCACCCAGAGGATCGGGCGCCCGGCCGCGGCCCGGATAGCGAGACCGACGGCGAATCCCGTCGCCGCCGCGAGATCGGCCGTGGCGGGCGCATAGACCTCGTGCAGCGCCGCCCGGGCGATGCCGCCGCCCAGCGCCGCATCGAGAGCGGGCGCGCCGAAGCTCACCTGCCCGACCGCCGCAGGCGCGCCGCGCAGCGCCATCACGGCGAGATGGCGGCGCAAATCGGTCAGGGAATGGGAGTTCGGTCGGGTCTGCATGAGCGCCTATGTTCTATATTTGTTCTTTTATAGAACGAGCCATGGCGGAAAGGCGAGTCACGCTTTCAAAGAGGCAGTGGACGGCTGCGGGAGGTTATGGTTTGGCTGATAATCTCAACCGGTAGTTGATTTTCGCCCCGATCTGCGGTCGAGGGAGGAGGAGCAGATGGCCGAGGATCGTCACATGTTTTCTGCCCGCTTCGCGGCCTGCCTGATCGCGCTGCTCGCGAGTGCGACACTGGCGAGTTCGGCCCTGGGGCAAAGCGCGACCTGGACCGTCAAAGGCAAGCTGATCGGCGGCGCGCGCGATGCCGGGACCGACTTCAAGAAATCCGAAGACGTCAGTGGGATCGCCTGCGCATCCGATAGGGGATTTCCCCGGCTCTGCCTGATCGTGGACGACGAGTCACAGGGCGCCCAGATCGTCATTCTCAAGGACGGCGAAATTCTCGCGGGCGACTACATCCGCCTGATCAGCGACACCTACAACGACAAGGGCCGGCAGAAAGCAGCGGAGCTTGATGCCGAGGCCGTCGCCTATGCCGATGGCGCATTCTACGTCACCGGCTCGCATGGCAGACCACGCAACACCGACAATGCGACGGCGGCGGCCGACATGAAAGCCGCAGCGACCCGGCGCATCTTCCAGATCAAATTCCCGGAGGGCTCGATCGACCTGGCGACCGGCAGGCTCAGAGGAAACCCGACGATCCTGCCCTCAACCAAGCTCGAAACCCTGCTCAGGACCAGCCTGAACACAGCCTTCGATGCCGCGCTCAAGGCCAATGGCCTCACCATCGAAGGCCTCGCCGTCACAGGGCGAACCCTCCATGTCGGGATGCGCGGTCCCGTGCTCCCGGACAGCCACGACAAGAACAGGGACAAGGCTGCGATCCTGTCGGTGCCGCTGGACAGCATCTTCGGCGGCGGTTCCGGCCAGCCGACCATTGTACTGGTCGATCTCTCCAAGAATAGCGGCAAGGTTCGCGGCATCCGCGATCTCGTCGCCTATAAAGGCGGCTTCCTGATCATTGCCGGACCGGTGCGGGACCCCGCCAATAGCAATGCCCCCATCAAAGCCGGCGATTATGCGATCTATCGACATATCGCCGGCCAGACGACGAAGCTTCTCGATCTCCAGGGCTATGGCGCAAAGGTCAAACCGGAGGCGCTGCTTCCGCTGGACGAAGCGAACGGCACAATGCGCGCGTTGCTGCTCTTCGACGGACCCGACGAAGGCGGGGCGCGTACCGTCACCTTCAAGCTCCCCTGATGTCGAAGACGACAAGTCGGTCCGGATGATCCGGACCGACTTTCTGGCGTGACCGCTTACCGTCTCAATTCGCCGTATAGACCAGTTCGCGCTCGGCCTTGGGCGGCAGGAAGGCGCGGGAGAAGATCTCGTCGGGCTTGGGCGTGCGGGCGAGCTGGTAGCCCTCGACGATGATGCCGATGGCACTGGCCATGCGGGCATCCTTGGTGTCGCCGACGCCGATTTCCTTCATCTCCGGCGAGACGATGAGCTGGTCGAAGGAGTATTGCAGGCGCTTCTTCTCGACCGCCTCGTTGACGAGGTTGTCGAAGGCCATCACCGCCTTCATGCCGACGGCTTGGTCCTTCGCTATCTCCAGCATCGCCTTGTTGGTGGCGCGCACGAGGCCGGCGACGGCCTTGGGGTTCTCCTTGATCAGCTTCTGCGAGACCATCAGCCCGTTGGAATAGAGATCGAGCCCGTAATCGCCGAAGGTCAGCCAGTTGAAGTCCTTGTCCGGGTCCTGGCGGTTGAGCAGCAGGTTGAAATAGCTGGTGATGTTGAAGACCAGCGCGCCGTCGATGTCGCCCTTGATCAGCAGCGGCTCCTGCAGGTTGGGCGCCATGTTGGTCAGCTTGATCTTGCCCATGTCGAGCCCGTTCTTGCGGGCGAAGACCTCAAGCAGGCGGGTCGTCGGAGTCCCTTGCGCGCCGCCCAGCGTCTTGCCTTCGAGATCCGCGGGCTTGGTGATGCCGGTCGCCTTCTTGCTCGATATGGCGAAAGGCGGGCGGTTCCAGATCATGTAGACCATGACCGGGTTCTCACCGGGCTTGGCGGCGGCGTTCTGGATGATGGCGTTGACGTCGCCGAAGCCGGCGTCATAGGCGCCGCCCATGATGCGGGTGACGGTGGCGCCAGAGCCCTCGCCCTGGTCGATGACGACGTTCAACCCTTCCGCCTTGTAGTAGCCCTTGTCGCGGGCGACGAAGAAGGCGGCGTCCGAGCCTTGCGTCTTCCAGCCCAGCGTGAACTTGACCATGGTCTCCTGGGCCTGGGCAAGGCCGATAAAGGCCAGCCCCGAGACGGCCATGCCGGCGATGGCGCTCATGCAGAGTCTTTTCAGCATCTTGGTCCCCTTCTCTGATGTTTCGATTCAGGCTTCAGGCGGCGATGAGATCGTTCTTGCGGGTGGCCCAGCCGGTGACGCGCGCCTCGATCAGCGAGAACGCGACGTAGAGCGCCACGCCGAGCCCTGCGAGGATGAAGAGCCCGGCGAAGACCAGCGGCACGTTGAAATTGGAGGAGGCCGACATCATCACATTGCCGATGCCGCGGTTGGAGGCGACGGTCTCGGCGAGCACGGTGCCGACAAAGGCGTAGGTGATCGCGACCTTCAGCGAGGCGAAGAAGAACGGCATCGTGCGCGGCAGGCCGACATTCCAGAGGATGTCAAGCTTGGAGGCGCCGAGCGCCTTCAGCACGTCCTCCATCTCCGGCTCGGTGGTGGCGAGCCCCGTGGCGATGTTCACGACGATCGGGAAGAAGCAGATCGCCAGCGAGGTCAGCACGGCCGGCACCGTGCCGGAGCCGAACCAGAGCACGAAAATCGGCACGACCGCGACCTTGGGGATCGAGGAGAAGCCGATCAGCAGCGGGTAGACGGTGTCGTAGGCGGTACGCGAGACGCCGATGACGGCCCCGAGCAGGACGCCCAGCGCGACGCCGAGCACGAAGCCGGTCATCGTCGTCGCGAGCGTCTGCAGGATATGCGGCCAGAGAATCGGCATGCGCTGCCAGAGCGTGACGAAGACCTGGCTCGGACGCGGCAGGATCAGGTCCGACATGCCCGACAGCAGGCAGAACAGCTCCCAGCCGCCGAAAAACAGCAGGATCAGCCCGGCCGACCAGAGCTTCTGTCGTAACGCGCGCTTCTTCATCAGGCGCTCTCCTCGACGGGCGGAGCCGCGCGGGCATCAACAATCAGCTCCCGCAGGCGCTGGTTGAGCGCGACGAAATGCGGCTCAAAGGTCATGGCGATGCTGCGCGGACGCGCGAAACCCACCGTGGCATCGTCGATGATGCGGCCCGGGCGTGCGCTCATCACGCAGATGCGGCTGGCGAGGAAACCTGCCTCCCGCAGGTCGTGCGTCACCAGCAGGACGGTCGGCCGGTGGGCCAGCCACAGCTCCTGCATGATCGCCCAGAGTTCCTCGCGGGTGAACTGGTCGAGCGCGCCGAAGGGCTCGTCGAGCAGGAGCAGGCGCGGCTCATGGATGAGGGCGCGGCAGAGATTGGCGCGCTGGAGCATGCCGCCCGAAAGCTGCCACGGATATTTGCCGGCGAAGCCCTTGAGACCGACCTGGGCGAGCAGGGCATGGGCCTTGTCGCGGAAGGCGCCGTTCTTCTCCTGCCGATAGCGCGAGCGAAAGGGCTCGACGATCTTGAGCGGGAGCATGATGTTACGCTCGATCGTCAGCCAGGGCAGCATGGTCGGGTTCTGAAAGGCCATGCCGACGCGCAGCGCCCGGGCCGCCACCTCGCGACCGCCGACGACGACCACGCCGGAGGTTGGGCGCACCAGACCGCTCACAAGACGCAAAATGGTCGACTTGCCGCAGCCAGAGGGGCCGACCAGCGCGAGGAATTCGCCCTCCGCGATCCGCAGATTGGTCGCGGCCAGGGCCGGCACCGAATTTGCTCCGTCTCCGAAGGTGACGGAGGCCTGCGACAGTTCGACAGCCGCCGCGACGGGTTCACGCCCGGCCGACAGATCGGGGGCGATCGAAACAGAGCGTGGATCGGGTTGCGGATGCGGGCTCGCCATGTCCCAAAGTGCATGCAAGGCCAGTGCCAGATTGCATTCGATCCTGCGGACTCTTCCGGCGTCCGACCCCTGAGCGTGCCGCTCCTCAGGCGCAGGATTGCGAGGGCGCCGATGAAGGCGCTAAGACGGAGCCTCAGAAATTCGGAATGCGAAGATGGCGCGTGAGGAGATCCGGGGCCGCCCGTCAACGGACCGCGTCGGGACGATATGCCGCGCTCTGCGCCGGGCGATCATCGAACAGGCGCTGGAGCCCGGGGCCAAGCTGCCCGAGGATGCGCTGGGCGAGCGTTTCGGCGTCAGCCGCACCATTGCGCGCCATGCGCTGGGCCAGCTGGCGGCCGAGGGACTGGTCGAACTGCGCCGCAACCGCATCGCGGTGGTGGCGACGCCGAGCTGGCAGGAGGCGCGCGACGCCTTCGACATCCGCATCGAACTCGAGCGGCTGGTCGTGCGGCAACTGGCGGGGCGGCTGAACAAGGCCCAGATCGCGCAGCTCCACGCCCATGTCGATGCCGAGGACGAGGCGCGCAACGGCCCCGACGCCGTCTCGATCCGGCTGGCGACCGAGTTCCACATCCTGCTCGCGAGCATGACGGAGAGCGAGATCCTGATCCGCTATGTCAGCGAGATCGCCTATCGCTGCTGCCTGACGCTCTCGCTGTTCAGCCGGCCGCATTCCTCGGAATGCGCGATCAACGAACACCGGCTGCTGATCGACGCGCTGGCGAAGGGGGATGCCGACCAGGTGATGTCGCTCATGCACCACCATCTCGATTCGGTTGCGAGCCGGGCGCTCGTCGCGCAATCGCGCCCACGCGGCCGCGATATCATGGACATCCTCGCGCCCTATGCCGACGTCCAGCGCCCCTCGCCAGCGGCCTTGCGCGACCCCGCGCCCGCCCGCCCGAAAGCCATGCGCAGGAAGGCCGCCGGCTAGTCATACCCTGCCCCACCGACAGCCAGGCGACGCAGCTGCCTGTTCGCGAGGCAAGGCGGCATATAAAGTGCATGCAGTTCAACCCCGATCTGCGACAGTGATTTTCCCCAGGCCAATGCCCGACGACAACGCCTTCGATCTGATTTTTCGCCAGGCCCGCCTTCCCGGCCAGGAGCATCCGGTCGATCTCGGCGTCCGACGCGGCCGTTTCACGGCGATCGCGCCCATGATCGTCGCCGACGCGCCCGAGATCATCATCGGCGGGCGCGCGGTGCTGCCGGGCTTCGTCGACAGCCATGTCCATCTCGACAAGGCCTGCCTGCTCGGGCGCTGCGGGCATCTGCAGGGCGGGCTGAAGGCCGCGATCGCCGCCGTCTCGGCGATGAAGCGCGATTTCACCGTGGCGGATGTTTATGAGCGCGGCGCGCAGGTTCTGGAGCGCGCGATCGCCAAGGGCACGACGCGCATGCGCAGCCATGTCGAGGTCGATCCGCGCGTGGGCCTGCGCAGCTTCGAGGCGCTGAAGGCGCTGAAGCGCGACTATGCCTGGGCGATTGACCTGTCCCTCTGCGTTTTTCCGCAGGAGGGGCTGACTAACGATCCTGGCACCGAGGAATTGGTGATCCGGGCCTTGCAGGACGGGGCGGACGCGCTCGGCGGCTGCCCCTATACCGACACCGACCCTCACCAGCAGATCACCCGGCTGTTTGCGCTGGCGACGCGTTTCGACGTCGATCTCGACTTCCATCTCGATTTCGATCTCGATGCGAGCTGGATGCATCTCGACGAGGTCTGCCGCCAGACGACGGTCCATAGCTATGGCGGGCGCGTTGCGATCGGCCACGTCACCAAGCTGTCCTCGCTGCCGCCCGAGGCTTTCGCGCGGGCCGCCGAGCGGCTGGCGGAAGCGGGCGTCGCGGTGACGGTCCTGCCCTCGACCGACGTCTATCTGCTCGGCCGGGAGGCGACCCATGACGTGCCGCGTGGTCTGACGCCGGCGCACCGGCTGCTAGATCATGGCGTGACCTGTTCGGTCGCGACCAACAATGTCCTCAACCCGTTCACGCCCTTCGGCGATGCCTCGCTGCTGCGGATGGCGAATTTCTACGCGAATGTCGCGCAGGTCGGCCCCGAAGGCTTCGACAGCTGCATCGATCTGGTCACGACCATGCCTGCGCGGCTGATGAATCTGACCGACTATGGCATCGCCATCGGCAACCCGGCCGATCTGATCGTGCTGGACGCGCCCACCGCCAGCGAGGCGCTGGCGGGTCTCGCCGAGCCGGTGATGGGCTTCAAGAACGGGCGCCAGAGCTTTTCGAGGCCGGCGGCACAGCTGCATGCGCCGAGCCAGCCGCGCGCCGCGCTTCGGGCTGCCACGGGCTGAAGGCGCGCAGGATCTAGCGAACGATGACGCCCCGCCCCCTGCCGCGGCAGGAACAGGGCTGGCCGAGCAGGGCCGTGCGGCCGAGCCTGCAGGTCGTCCGCGGGGTCTCGCAGACCCGTCCGGCGGACTGCGCGCGTGGGCGGACGCCGAGGCCAGAGCCGCTCGCGCCCGGGGTGGGAGGCCTCCCATAGTCGATCGGAGGTCCCGCCCCCGGAATGCCGCCGCCACTCGATCGCAAGCGCAGATCCGGCACCGAATCCGTGATGGAGGGCGGGCCGAGACCCTGTCGCGGCCCGCCGGGAATAAGGGGCCCGTTACCTGGTGTGCCGACGCCTTGCGCCCCGGCTGCGATCGGCCCGAGCAGCATCGCCATTAGCGCCGAAACGGAAATCCCCGTACGCATCATGTCGCCGCTCCCCTGAACTGCTGACGGCAGGTTCACCCTGTCCGCCCAGCCCCAACGAAAGCCCCGCAGGCTGGTTCCGCTGGGCCGAGCGGGTCAGGCCTGCGACCAGCTCACTCCGCCGCTGTGCCCATCGCAAGCCGCAGCGGGGCGACCTGCGCCTCGTGCAGCGCCTGATAGGGACCGCCCGCGCGCACCAGATCGTCATGGCGGCCCTGCTCGGCGATGCCGGCCTGCGTGACCACCACGATGCGGTCGGCATGGCGGATCGTGGCGAGGCGATGGGCGATGACCAGCGTGGTGCGTCCCTGCGCCAGTTCGGTGAGGGATTGCTGAATCGCGGCTTCCGTCTCTGTGTCGAGCGCCGAGGTCGCCTCATCGAGGATCAGGATCGGCGGGTTCTTCAGGAAGATGCGGGCGATGGCGAGGCGCTGCTTCTGGCCGCCCGAGAGCTTGACGCCGCGCTCGCCGATCAGCGTGTCGAGCCCGTCCGGAAGATCGGCGATCATCGTCTCCAGGCGGGCGCGGTGCGCGGCTTCCGTAATCTCCGCCTCGCTGGCGTCGAGGCGGCCATAGGCGATGTTCTCGCGGATCGTTCCGGCGAAGAGGAAGACATCCTGCTGCACGATGCCGATCTGGCGGCGCAGCGAGGCGAGTGTGAGCTTGCGGATGTCATGGCCGTCGACCGTGATGGCGCCGCCATCGATCTCGTAGAAGCGCGGCAGCAGCGAGAGCAGTGTCGTCTTGCCGGCGCCAGACGGTCCGACAAAGGCGACCGTCTCGCCCGCCGCGACCGACAGGTCGACGCCGGTGAGGATCGGCCGGCCCGGCGCATAGCCGAAATCCACCCCTGCGAAGCGGATGTCGCCCTTCAACGGCGGGGCCTCGATCGCATCAGCGGCATCGGCGATGTCGGGCTCGGTCGCGAGCAGTTCCTGGTAGCGCTGGAAGCCGGCGATGCCCTTGGGATAGGTCTCGATCACGCTCGCGATCTTGTCGAGCGGGCGGTAGAACACGCCAACGAGCAGCAGGAAGCCGACAAAGCCGCCGACGCTGAGGCTGCCCTGCACGACGTAATAGGTGCCGGCCAGCATCACCGCGAGCTGGACCATGCGCATGCCCAGATAGTTCACGGCCTGGCTGGCGGCCATGATCCGGTAGGCTTCGAGCTTGGTGGTGCGGTAGCGCTGGTTGTCGCCGGCGAAGAGCGCGCGCTCATGGGCCTCGTTGGCGAAGGCCTGGACCACGCGCATGCCGCCGATGTTTTCTTCCAGCCGCGCATTGAAGGCGCCGACGCGGCCGAACTGCAGGCGCCAGTTCTGCGCCATCAGGGCGCCGTAGCGCGCCACGATGAAGCCGGCGAGCGGCACGATCAGCGCCGTGATGAGGGCGAGATGCGGATGCACGTAGAGCATCAGCAGGAAGGCGCCGATGAAGGTCATGATCGCGATGAAGAGGTCTTCGGGCCCGTGATGGGCGACCTCGCCGATCTCCTCGAGATCCTTGGTGACGCGGGCGACGAGATGGCCGGTCTTCTGCTCGTCATAGAAGCGGAAGGAGAGTTTCTGGAGATGGTCGAAGGCGCGCCGGCGCATCTCCGTCTCGATGTTGATGCCGAGCTTGTGGCCCCAATAGGTGACGATCGCCATCAGGCCGCAGTTGACCGCGTAGACCACCAGCAGCGCGGCGCCGGCCATCATGATCAGCGGCCAGTCGCCGCGCGGCAGCAGGAGATCGACGAAGGCCTTCACGGCCATCGGAAAGCCGAGTTCCAGGAGGCCGGACAGCACGGCGCAGCCGAAATCGACCAGGAACAGCGTCCGGTGCGGGCGGTAATAGGCGAAGAACTCTTTCAGCATGGCGGGCTCATAGCAGATCAGCCCCTCCACGCATCCGCCTGCGGACGCGAGCCCGCTATGCCGGCAGGGATGAGGACCTTTGGGAAGGCTTCATTGCACCGGGTCGGCCTTGCCTTCTCAGCGCACGGCGAGCGCACCGATCGCCATCGTCACGGCGGCCTGGGTGGGGTCGATGACGGGGATGCCGAGCTCCTGCTCCAGCGGCCGGCGGTGGCGGGCCATGCCGGCGCAGCCCATGACGATGGCGCCGGCGCCGTCGATCTCCTTCAGCTCGCGGCCGATCGCGATCATGCGCTCCAGCGTGCGGTCGCCGGAAGCGGTCTCGGCGACGGACATCTCCAGCGGACGCTCGCCGGCGAGGCGGTCCATCAGGCCCATCTGTCTGAGATAGCGGATATGCCGCGGGATCGAGCGCGACTTGATCGCGATCACGCCGAAGCGGTCGGCCCGGGCGAGCGCGGTGAGCACGCCGCTCTCGGCGATGCCGAAGACCGGGCTCGTCGTGCCCTCGCGAGCGACATGGATGCCGGGATCGGAGTAGCAGGCGATGACGAAGGCATCGACGTCGTTGGCCGCTTCGATCTTGCGCCGCATAGGGATGGTGACGCTATCGGCATGCTCCTGCGTCTCGACGCCGAAGGGGCCTTCGGTCAGCGTCTCGCAGACGATCTCAGGCCCGTCGCCATAGGAAAGCGGCAGCACCGCCTGACGCAGGCCTTCCGTCACAGCCTCGTTGGAATTGGGATTGATCACGAGGATGCGGGCGCGGCGGGTCATGAGGTCTCGTCCGTTGCGGGGGCTGTCTTGCAGAGCTGTCACCGTATCGCCGCCGGGGCGCGCCGGCTACCTGCGTCAGGCTCGACCCGCCCCTGCAAGATTGCGGCCCTGAGCAGGAGATAGAGCACGGCCGCGTTCAGGAGATGCCAGAGCCAGTGGGTGCCCAGCGGAATGACGCCGCAGAGCGGCTGGTCGAGAGTGCGGAAGGTCAGGGACAGCGCGAAGACCACCCCAGCCAGGGCGATGAGACGCGCTGTAGCGGCCTGCCCCGGCCGCCGCCACAAGACGCCGGCCACGCCTGCCAGCCCGAGCAGAAAGGCGCCATAGCCCACCGCGCCGCGCAGGCCCTGTGGGAGCGCCGGAGCCAGCAATCCCGACAAAGACAGCGCAAAAGCAAAGAACGCCAGAGCGCCGAGCCCGGTCGCAACGGGCCCAAGGCCGAAGAAGCGCGCCAGCGCCAACCCGAAATAGGAGAAGGCGAAGAGCTGGATCGGCACGACATCGGCGGCCAGCGTCCAGGGCTGCGGCATCGTATGGAACAGAAAGGAGCCGATGCCGATGGCGGCCACGAGCCCGATCAGGACCAGCGCGGGACGATCGCGCCCGCCGGCCCGCCGCCATAGCAGGAACGCGGCAATGGCCGCCAGCAGGAAGGCGCCGTTGGTCACGGCATTCCAGGGCTCGTCCCAGAGATGATCGCCGATCCGTTCGCAATAGCCATAAGCGCGCATGGTGCCAGCCTCCCCTGAAGGAGCCTATCGCCATCGGACGACTTTCGCGCGACGCGTCCAAGCCCCTACGATGCGACTTGCCGGGCTGCCCCGCCTCGCGCAGATTGCGCCGCCCATCGGATGGGCGGCGTCGGGAGATAGGTCATGCGTTCCATGATGATCGCGAGCCTCGCATCGCTTGGAACGCTGCTTGCGGTCGTGGCCCTGCCCGCCCCGGCCCGGGCGGAAACCTGCGACGATCTCTGGTATGCCCGCAACGAGATCTACAAGGCGCAGGGCTACTGCTTTAGGACGCGGCGGGGCATCGAGGCTTTCGGCAATGCCGGATGCCAGTATGACAATGCCGATGAGGTGCCACTCTCGGCCGCGCAGCGCCGCACCATCGCCGACATCCAGCGCGAGGAGCGGGCGCGGCGCTGCCCGCGCTGATCCGGCAGCCGGAGCGGACTACAGCCCGATGCGCCGCCGGACACCCGCCGTCGCCCGCCGCAGCCACAGCGAACTCAGATCCCGGAAGGGCAGTCCTTCGGCCCCCGCCCCATAAGCGACGAGAAAGCCCGGCGCCATCGTCACGGCATCGTCGGGCTGCACGTCGCTCAAACCGGGATCGACCGACAGCGAGGTGCTGATCTCCATCGGCACCTTGAAGACTTCGGGGCTGGAGCGACGCAGGATCGCCTCGATGCCGATGTCGGTGACGGTCGCATCGGGGTACCCCATGCTCCGGACATCGGCTGGAACCGGCTTTTCGGCGCCCTTGGTGATTTCCTGCAGAAGGATCTCGTAGCTGTTGGCCTTGACGATCTCCCTAAAGAACAGCGGGTCGTAGCGGAACAGCGCGTGGTCGAAATAACCGGCGAAAGGCAGGTCGTGATAGACGACGCCGCCCGGCTTGGTCAGTTCGTGAATGCTCTGGAAGGCGCGAAGCTGGCTGAAGACATGCTCGGTCGTCCCCAGATTCATCACGAGGTCGAACTTGCCGTAGAGACGCGGCCCTGGCGCATGGACGTTCAGATCAAACAGGATCGTGTTGCGGGCGTGGAAGATGTCGAGCGCCGTGTACTCGAACCCGGCCGCGCTGAGGAGATCGCCCAGAAAACCGCCATGTCCGATCTTTGGGAGGAAGCCCTCCTCGAGCTCGGCCGGCTTCTTGGCGGCGGGCGTCAGCGTCGCGTAGAACGTCAAAAAATCGCGCGCACCGTCCGACGACAGATCGCCACCGAACAGCTGGGTCGCGCCGATGTCGCAGATCGCGCCGCCCGGCGGCAAATGGCCCGCGCGTGTCAGATTCATCAATCGCTGCAGCGTCTTCAGACTCGAACCCATGATGCGCCCCCCGGCACGTCTCGCTGCAGTAAACAAAATGTTACCGTCTGTTTCTGTTCCGTAACCGGCAGGCGGCCGCACCGCAAGTGTCCCGCAATGGCAATCACCGTCAGGCGAGCATCGAACGTCCCGCGCACGGGAATCCCAAGGTTGCTGTGGAAGGGATGACGAAGATCGGCACCCCGCTCCTGCGCGTGCTAGAGAGACCCCCCGATTTCCCGGAGCGGCACGATCACGGCATGACCACGGCCATCGACATGGGCTTGAGCAGGAGCGGCGAACCTGCGCTGCTCGATCTCGCCGAGTTGCTGGCGACGCGGCTTCTGGTCCAGGGCAATTCCGGCTCGGGGAAATCGCATCTGCTGCGACGCCTGCTCGAACAGAGCGCCCCGCTGGTGCAGCAGGCGGTGATCGACCCCGAGGGCGACTTCGTCTCGCTCGCCGACCAGTTCGGCCATGTGGTCGTCGATGCGCAATGCGGCGAGGCGGAGCTGCAGCGCGTCGCGCTGCGGGTGCGCCAGCACCGCGTCTCGGTCGTGCTCAATCTGGAGAACCTCGAAGCCGACGAGCAGCTGCGCGCGGTCGCGGCTTTTCTTGGCGGGCTGTTCGACGTCGATCGCTCGCTCTGGTTCCCGATGCTGATCGTGGTCGACGAGGCGCAGCTCTTCGCCCCCGTGATGGCGGGCGAGGCCTCCGACGAGGCGCGAAGGCTCTCGCTGGGCGCCATGACCAATCTGATGTGCCGCGGCCGCAAGCGCGGGCTTGCCGGCGTCATCGCGACGCAGCGCCTCGCCAAGCTCGCCAAGAACGTCGCGGCGGAGGCCTCGAACTTCCTGATGGGGCGGACCTTCCTCGACATCGACATGGCGCGCGCCGCCGATCTGCTCGGCATGGACCGCAAACAGGCCGAGATGTTCCGCGATCTCGAGCGCGGGCAGTTCGTGGCGCTGGGCCCGGCGCTGTCGAAGCGGCCGCTGCCGCTGCGGATCGGCCCGGCAACGTCCGTCGATCGCGGCGGCGCGCCCGGCCTGATGCCGCTGCCCGAGCAGGCGCCGGAAGAGGCCGGCAAGCTGATCTTCACCGCCGGCGCCGACGAGGTGATCCCGCTCGCCCGCATCCCGCGCCCGGCGCCGCGCCCCCGCCCCGCGGTGCATGAGACGATGCGACAGATCGAAGCCTATCGCCCGACGCCCGCCCCGGAGCCCGAGCCCGACATCCCGATGGAGCCGGCCGAACGCGAGGCGATCATGGCCGAGATCCTGCGCGAGCTGATGACCGACCCCGAGGCGCGCTCGCGCCAGGTCGCCGTGCTCTATCAGGATTTCACCGTGCGCTGCCGGATGCGACGGCTCGGCCGCACCCAACTCAGCCTCGACGAGTTCCGCCGGCGGCTCGCCGTCGCCAAGGCTGGGGCCGGCGAGGAGATCACCGGCTCGGCGACCTGGCAGGCGGCGGTCGAGGCGTCCCTCTCCCTCCCGGACGATCTGCACGGGCTCTTCCTGTTCATCGCGCGCGCCGCGATGGAAAGCGCGCCCTGCCCCAGCGATGCGGAGCTGGCACAGGTCTACGGCACGCATTCGCCGGGCCGCGCGCGCCGGCTGATCGCCTATATCGAGGAGCGCGGCCTCATCGTCTGCCATGTCGATTTCCGCGGCCAGCGCACGCTCGCCTTGCCGACGCTCGGCATCGAGACGGCGCCCGGCCAAGGCTCGGTCCGCACCGCCGGAATGCCGCGAGGGGCGCGCGTCTGAGGTATCGCGCGTCATGCTCGGGCTCGACCCGAGCATCTCCGGCAAGAGATTCCCGGGTCTACGCTTCGCTGCGCCCGAGAATGACGGCCGAGTTGCACCTGCTTACCGCCGCAAACTTGACCAGCTGGCCCCCGACCGTGCATGACCGGAGCCCAAAATCCATGGCTGGGCCGATGCGCATCCTGCTGATCGACAATTACGACAGCTTCACCTGGAATCTGGTCCACCTGATCGGCGGGCTGGGTGCCGAGGTCGAGGTGCGCCGCAACGATGCGCTCTCCGTCGATGAAGCGCTCGGCGGCGACCATGACGCGATCGTGCTTTCGCCCGGCCCCTGCACGCCCAACGAGGCCGGCATCTGCCTGGATCTCGTCCGCGAGGGCGCGCAGCGCAAGCCGATCTTCGGCGTCTGCCTCGGGATGCAGACGATCGGGCAGGTCTTCGGCGGCGATGTGGTGCGCGCGACGCTGCCGATGCACGGCAAGATCTCGGCCGTGCAGCACCGGGCGCGGGGCCTGTTTCGCGGCATCAACGGCCCGCTGCAGGCGACGCGCTATCATTCGCTGGTCGTCGCCCGCGAGACCTGCCCGGCCGATCTGATGGTCGAAGCCGAGACGGAGGATGGGCTGATCATGGCGCTGTCGCATCGCAGCCTGCCGGTCCATGGCGTTCAGTTCCATCCCGAGAGCATCGCCTCCGAGTACGGCGCCACGATCCTGCGCAATTTCCTCGACCTCGCGGAGCGATGGCAGCGCGAGCATGCCCCCGCCGTGCTGGTCGACGCCGACTGAGCGCCGGCCCCGCACCAGCCGCCTTCCCGATCGCCCGTTTTTCCGCAGAGTTCCCATGGACGATTTCAAGCCCTTCATCGCCAAGGTCGCGACCGGCGCCTCGCTGTCGCGGGACGAGGCGCGCGATGCCTTCGACACCATCCTCTCCGGCGGCGTTACCAATGCCCAGGCGGCCGCCTTCCTGATGGCGCTGCGGGTGCGCGGCGAGACCACCGAGGAGATCACCGGCGCGGTCGGCGCGATGCGCGGCAAGATGCTGACGGTCGACGCCCCCGCCGACGCCATGGATATCGTCGGCACGGGCGGGGATTCCTCGGGCTCCTACAATGTCTCGACGCTGGCCTCGATTATCACGGCGGCCTGCGGCGTGCCGGTCGCCAAGCATGGCAACCGTGCGGCCTCCTCGAAGACCGGCACGGCCGACGTGCTGATGGCGCTCGGCGTCAAGGTCGGGCTGGACCCGGCGGCGACGGCACGCTGCATCGCGCAGGCCGGCGTCGGCTTCATGTTCGCGCCGACGCATCACGCCTCGATGCGCCATGTCGCGCCGGTGCGCGTCGAACTCGGCACGCGCACGATCTTCAACCTGCTCGGCCCGCTCTCGAACCCGGCCGGCGTCAAGAAGCAGCTCATCGGCGCATTTTCCGAGACCTGGCTCGAGCCGATGGTGCGCGTGCTGGCCGGGTTCGGTTCGACGCGGATCTGGGCCGTCCATGGGTCTGACGGCCTCGACGAGATCACTACCACGGGGCCAACCCGCGTCGTCTCGCTCGACGGCGACAAGGTCGAGAGCTTCTCGATCAGTCCCGAGGATGTCGGGCTCGCGCGCGCCAAGCCCGAGGATCTGCGCGGCGGCGAGCCGGCCCAGAATGCGGCTGCGCTGCGCGCCGTGCTCGACGGACAGAAGACCGCTTTCCGCGATATCGCCGCCTTCAACGCAGCCGCCGCACTGGTCGTCGCAGGCCGGGCGGGCGATCTACGCGATGGCTTCGCCCAGGCGAATGCGGCGCTCGACAGCGGCAAGGCCAAGGCGACCCTTGCGGCGCTGGTCGCCAGTTCGAACGCGTGAGGCGCAAATGAGCGACATTCTCGCGAAGATCGAGGCCTATAAGCGCCAGGAGATCGCGGCTGCCAAGCAGGCGATCCCGCAGGACCGGATCGAAGTGCTGGCGCGCGACGCCGGGCCGACACGCGGCTTCGCCGATGCGCTGGCCACCAAGCACACCGCCGGCCGCCCGGCGCTGATTGCCGAGATCAAGAAGGCCTCGCCCTCCAAGGGGCTGATCCGGGCCGATTTCGACCCGCCCGCGCTGGCGCGCGCCTATGCCGCGGGCGGCGCTGCCTGCCTGTCAGTCCTGACCGACGGCCCCTCCTTCCAGGGCCGGCCGGAATTCCTGCTGCAGGCGCGCGCGGCCTCGGGCCTGCCCGTGCTGCGCAAGGATTTCCTCTACGATCCCTATCAGGTCTACGAGGCGCGGGCCTGGGGTGCCGATTGCATCCTGATCATCATGGCCGGCGTCGACGACGCCACGGCCCGTGAGCTGGAAACCACCGCCTTCGACCTCGGCATGGACGTGCTGGTCGAGGTCCATGACGATGCGGAACTGGAGCGTGCGCTCTCGCTGAGGAGCCGCCTGCTCGGCATCAACAACCGGGACCTGCGCGATTTCACCGTCGATCTCGCTGTGACCGAGCGGCTGGCGCCGCGCGTGCCGGCCGACCGCATCGTGATCAGCGAGAGCGGCATCTTCAGCCATGCCGATATCGGCCGGCTGAAGCGCGCGGGCGTCGGCACCTTCCTCGTCGGAGAGAGCCTGATGCGGCACACCGACGTCGCCGCCGCGACGCGCGATCTCCTCGAGGGTTCCGGCGAAGACGTCGCCGCATGAGCGCGCTCAACCATCTCGATGCGCAGGGCCAGGCGCATATGGTCGATGTCGGGGACAAGGCCGAGACCTCGCGCACGGCCATCGCCGAGGGCTGCGTCGTGATGCAGCCGCAGACGCTGGCGATCGTGCGCGCCGGCGATGCGAAGAAGGGCGACGTGCTCGGCACGGCGCGGCTCGCCGGCATCATGGCGGCCAAGCGCAGCCATGAGCTGATCCCGCTCTGCCACCCGCYGCTGAMCACCAAGGTCGCGGTGMATCTTGTCCTGGACGAGACACTGCCAGGCGTGCGCGTGCGCGCCGAGGAGAAGGTGAAGGGCCAGACCGGCGGCGAGATGGCGGCGCTCACCG
>NNBT01002057.1_pt1 | contig 70677 bp, 62 predicted proteins | sample 1173831 | NCBI WGS metagenome assembly NNBT01 (sample SAMN07173936, study PRJNA388173) | plant metagenome | isolation source: symbiotic tissue sample KVJ10 | place: Norway: Troms, Kvaloya island | reverse complement strand
GGGCACGGAGATGGTGAGAAGAGACAGCACGAGGGTTCCGGCGAAGACGTCGCCGCATGAGCGCGCTCAACCATCTCGATGCGCAGGGCCAGGCGCATATGGTCGATGTCGGGGACAAGGCCGAGACCTCGCGCACGGCCATCGCCGAGGGCTGCGTCGTGATGCAGCCGCAGACGCTGGCGATCGTGCGCGCCGGCGATGCGAAGAAGGGCGACGTGCTCGGCACGGCGCGGCTCGCCGGCATCATGGCGGCCAAGCGCAGCCATGAGCTGATCCCGCTCTGCCACCCGCTGCTGATCACCAAGGTCGCGGTGAATCTTGTCCTGGACGAGACACTGCCCGGCGTGCGCGTGCGCGCCGAGGTGAAGGTGAAGGGCCAGACCGGCGTCGAGATGGAGGCGCTCACCGCCGTGAGCGTCGCCTGCCTGACGGTCTATGACATGGTCAAGGCCGCTGACCGCGCCATGCGGATCGAGGGCATCCGGCTCGTCCACAAATCGGGTGGGAAGTCGGGCACCTACGAGGCCGACCTGCCGAATGCAGGGCCCGCCTGATGGCCCTCACCCCTGTCAAGGTCGCACTGGCAGCGCTGCTCGACAGCGTGCCCGGCCCGATGGCCGCCGAGATGCTGCCCCTGGCGCAATGCGCCTGGCGTGTGCTGGCCGCCGACATCATCGCGCTGCGGACGCAACCGCCCTTCGCCAACTCGGCGATGGACGGCTATGCGGTGCGGGCGGATGACCTCGCCCCGGGCCGCGCGCTTCGCGTCATCGGCGAATCGGCGGCGGGGCGCTCCTTCGCCGGCACGGTCGCGGCCGGCGAAGCCGTCCGGATCTTCACCGGCGCGCCGATTCCGGACGGCGCCGATACCGTCCTGATCCAGGAGAATGCCGACGGCGTCGGCTCTGCCACGATCCGCGTCCGCGAGAGCGCGCCAAAGAGCAAGTTCATCCGCAAGTCCGGGCTAGATTTCAGCATAGGCGACCTGCTCCTGCCTGCCGGCCGCATGCTCGACAGCGCGGCGCTCGGGCTCGCTGCCGCGGCGGGACATCCGGCGCTGCCCGTGCGGCGCAAGCCGCTGGTTGCGATCCTCGCCACGGGCGACGAACTGGTCTCGCCCGGCGAGGCCGTCGGCCCCGACCAGATCGTCGCCTCCAACAGCTTTTCGCTCGCCGCACTGGTCGAGCAGGCGGGCGCGACCGCGCTCGATCTCGGCATTGCGCGCGACAACCATCCCGATCTCGCCGCCCGGATCGAAAGGGCGCAAGCCGCCGGCGCCGATGTGTTGGTCACGCTCGGCGGCGCATCCGTCGGCGCGCATGACCTCGTGCAGGAAGCGCTGACGCGGGCCGGCATGGCGCTCGGCTTCTGGAAGATCGCGATGCGGCCGGGCAAGCCGATGATGACGGGGCGGCTGGGCGAAATGGTCGCCATCGGCCTGCCCGGCAATCCAGTCTCGTCGATCGTCTGCGGGCATCTCTTCGTCGTGCCACTGATCGAGGCGCTTCTGGGCATGCCCGCGCCCGATCGGAACCGCAGCGAGCCGGGGATCCTCGGGCGCGACATGCCCGAGAATGACGAGCGCGAGGACTACCTGCGCTCAGACCTTACCCTCACTGAGGCCGGCTGGGAGGCGACGCCGTTCGCGCGCCAGGATTCCTCGATGCTCGGTTTGCTCGCGCAGGCGCAGGCTCTCGCCATCCGTCCCGCCTTCGCGCCGGCGGCCCGGAAGGGCGATGCCTGCCGGTTCATCAGGCTGCGCTAGACGGGATCGCCTTGCGGAACACAACACGAACAGGTATGGTGTTCGTGATTTGTTTCGAATCTGCAATCATTGGCAGGTTCCACAGCGCCGGCGGGGATCATGCTGACACGCAAACAGTTCGAACTGCTTCGTTTCATCCAGGAGCGCATGCGCGAAAGCGGCGTCCCGCCCTCCTTCGACGAGATGAAGGACGCGCTCGATCTGAAGTCGAAATCCGGCATTCATCGATTGATCATGGCGCTGGAAGAGCGCGGCTTCATCCGCCGCCTGCCGAACCGGGCGCGCGCGCTCGAAATCATCAAATTGCCCGACGGCGCCAGCGGCCAACCCGCCGCGCGCGGGCGGTTCAGCCCGTCCATCGTCCAGGGAGGCCTGGGCAAGGATGGCGGCCTGGGCAAGGATAGTGGCATGGCCAGGGTCCGGCCGGTCGAGACATCGCCCGATGAGGGACGCGGGACGATCTCGATCCCGGTGATGGGGCGCATCGCCGCCGGCACCCCGATTTCGGCGATCCAGAGCCGCAGCCACAGCGTTGCCCTGCCGGCCGATATGCTGGGAGGTGGCGAGCATTTTGCGCTCGAGGTGCGCGGCGACTCGATGGTCGATGCGGGGATTCTCGACGGCGACACGGTGGTGATCCGGCGCCAGGACAGCGCCAATACAGGCGACATCATCGTGGCGCTGATCGACGACGAGGAAGCCACGCTGAAGCGGCTGCGCAAACGCGGATCGTCGATCGCGCTGGAAGCGGCCAATCCGGCCTACGAGACGCGGGTGCTCGGGCCGGATCGGGTCAAGATCCAGGGGCGGCTGGTCAACCTGATGCGGCGCTACTGAAGCCGCTCGGGCTCGGCGGCGTCCTCGGTTGGCGGGGGCGGCGCGGAACCTGACGTGACGGGCCTGGTCGCCGCGGCGGGCGGAGGCTCGACCTTGCGGCTCCAGGGCCGCTCCGTGCCGGCGTCCTCGGAGGTGTAGTGGCGCCAGTCACCGCCTTTGCGGATCAACGCGGTGGCGCCGTCGCGGCCCAATGCGGTGCGGTCGATCAGTTTCGCGGCACAAGGCGCGGTCCACGGGATCGGCGTTACAACGAGGTCGGCGCGGCGGCAGTCCTCAACGATGGCGAGACGGTCGCGGGCATAGGCGATGCTGCGCCCGTCCTTCGTCGCGATGACGCATCCCTGGGGATCGCAGGCCGCGCCCTGCCGCAGCGCCGCGTCGTCGGGGTTGCGGCCGTCGCCATCGGCCGTCAGCCATTGCTGCAGGACGAAGCGGCTGGGCTTCCCGGCGACGACCAGCCTGTCGTCCTTGCCGCGCACTGCGATGCCCGACCCGTCGCGCTCGATCAGGATGTCGGGGCGGTCGGGCTTGGCCGCAACCGCGACGCCGGCTGCGAGCAGCAGGATCGCGAACAGCCGCAGCTTGGTCGTCCAGAGCGTGATCCAGAGCAGCGATGCGGCGAAACAGGCGAGCGCGGCCGGGCCGAAGGCGGCGATGACCAGCGTCGAGTGGTCGATCGTCGCAACCCAGTGCGCGAGCCTGAGGACCACATCGGAGGCGAAGCCCATCACCCACCAGGCCGGCGCATCGAGTCCGAACGGATAGGCCAGCACGCCGAAGACGGCGGCCGGCATCACGCACAGCGACACGAAGGGCAGCGCCAATGCGTTGCCGAGCAGTCCAAACGGGTTGAAGGTCTGGAAGTGATAGGCGCCGAAGGGAGCGGTCGCGGCTGTGGCGAGCAGGGTCGTCACGACGATGCCGAGCGACGCCGTCCAAAGCGGCCGCAGCGGCCAGGGCAGCGGCGATGGCGGCTGCCTGCGGTCGCGGGTCTCCCAGCGCTCGGCAAAAGCGATCAGGGCGGCCACCGCGCCAAACGACATCTGGAAGCTCGGACCCAGCAGGGCTTCGGGCTCGCGGAGCAGCACGATGATCGCCGCCAGCGCCAGATTGCGCATGCTGAGCGCCGGCCGGTCGACGAGGATCGCGCCGAGCATGACCAGCGTCATGATCAGCGAGCGCTGCGTCGCGACCTCCGCTCCGGAAAAGACGCAATAGGCGATCGCGCCGACCATCGCGGCGACGGCCGCGATCTCCTTGACCTGCCAGCGCAGCGCCAGCGTCTGCGACAGCGCGAGCAGCGCCCGCACGAGCCAGAAGATCGTGCCGGCCGCCAGCACCATGTGCAGGCCCGAAATGGAAACAATATGGTAGGTGGTTAATCCCAATCAGCGGGCATGGCACTCGGTCGCGTCGAGTATGGAGAAGGCAAGGAAAGAGATACTTATCTGCCGGTCCAAAGAACCGGCAGCAGGCCAGACCGCTGCCAAGGCTAGGGGCGTCAAGTTCGGGCGAACGCCCGCGATGACCCCGCAGAAGTTAGCTGTTGCGCGTGAGTTGCTAGCTCAGCCTGACAACACTATGAGCCAGGTCGCCGCAGCAATCGGTGTTCACCGGGCGACGCTTTACCGAGCATTGGGCGCGCGCAACTGAGTGGCGCAACTCTCACTGGTCGGGATATCGAGTTTGGTATCGCTCGTCAGGCGCGAGCCAATCAGCGAGATAGCTGAGGGGATCTTGCTCGCCCAGCATCGCTCGCGCCAGCGCCAGGCGGCTTTGAATGTGCTCCCGGCGATCCTCACCGAGGTGCTCCAGCCGCTTCTCCGCCTGCACGAAGAAGCGCTCAACAGCGGTAGCCGCCGCCCACTGCTCCATGATTTCGGCCAACTGCTTCTTGCTATGCGACAGCGCCTGCTCGACGGCTCTCCGATCCTCTTGCCGGCGATACCGCTCTTGCGCCTCGGCCCATTCTTTGCGGCGCTTGGCGGCAGCCTTTTCCTCAGCGTCGATCAGCGCCTGTAGTTCAGCCTCGGAACCGTGAAGCCGTGCGAGAATCGAGGGAACGAGCGACTTCAGGCCAGCTGCATCTGTTTCCTGCCAGCTTGCTGACCATTCGATGTTCGCCAGCGGGCAATAGGCCACAAACCGAAACCGGCCGCAGGGTAGGTCTTGCTCGGTCGTCCATGAGTGCGTGAGCTGCCAGGGTTTGGCGGAGCGAACCAGCTCGCTGTCTTCCCGAACATACGAGCCGTCGAGATATCGCATCGTCACGCGCTCGGTCATCTCGGTCAGCACCAGGCCGACTGGGATTGAGCCGACGTAGGTGACCGTGGGACGGCGCGGAGACCAGATGCTGCCTGTCTGATACCGCCCGTACTTTCGATCCTTGCGCGGGACCTCCTGCTCGTCCACGTGCCTGCGCCGCATCTCCTGATCGGCAGGCGCAAACATGACGCGATGTCCCTTCAGGTCGAGCGCGTTGTAGATCTCGCTTGCGATGTCGAGTGCGGTAGATAGGTGGTCGGCCGAGGCCACAATGTCGGGCAAGAGATATTTGTACGGCCGCAAAAACTCGTTCTTCTCGTCGGTGCGCGTTTTGCGGAAGGACTCGTCGACGCCGATCAGCATCGGGTGGCGTGCCGGTCTTTGTGGGCGATCGGCCGCTTTCCGCTCCACGCGACGGTACACACGCTTTGGCAGGGGCGCTAAAAGCCGAGTGCCTTTACTCCAACGGACATGGTCTCCAGGCAGTGCAGCGGGCAGCTCGGGCCGAGGCGCCTCCTTCCCAACCGCCTTCTTCTGCCAGTACCCGGCGGGCGGTCTGGGCACGTTGAGCGCTTCGCAGATGCGAGCGAACTGGTAGTGGTTCATGCCGAGTTTTTCGGCCAGGTGGTTGACCGGCGTGGTCCAGACCCGCTCGAATAGGTCTTCACGCGTGATGCCAGCGGGCGGTGATGCTGCGTTCTCCGGGTCCATTTGGTGCTCACGGTCGACGTGGTTTCGGCCTCGCAATCTCAAGCAGGAGCGCGATGGCGTGAAGTCCGAATGACAGCACGGAGCGTGCGTCGCCGGGGCAGGCGCCCATCAGATAGCTTCTCGATTTCCGAGGCGATCGTCGCTACGAAGTGAGCTGTGCCACCCCTACCGGATACCCAAACTCGCGCTGCCGGAACCGACTGGGAACCCGTCGAGGTCGCAGCCGTGGTCGCCGAATACTTCGCGATGATGGCCAATGAGGTGGCCGGCCGACCGTACACCAAGCGCGAGCATAATCGGGCGCTACAGGCTTTGACCGGCCGCTCTGCGGGCTCCATCGAGTTCAAGCACCAGAACATCAGCGCCGTATTGTCCGAACTGGGGCTGCCATGGCTGCGCGGATACAAGCCTCGCGCAAACTACCAGGATGCACTCGTCGCCGAGGTCAGCGGGCATCTACCATCTGCGGCCTGGTTGCAATCCGTACCCGTAGAGCGCCCGGTTCCAGCAATTCCAGTTGGCGACCTATTTGTGCCACCGCCAGAGCGCCACCGGAATAGGATCACTCAGCCCCTGGAGCGCCTGGTGCGCACATTCGATCCGGCCGAGCGGGACGAGCGCAATAGGAGCCTGGGCAGGGCCGGTGAAGAGTTTGTCGTAGAGGTCGAGGAGCGGCGCCTGCTCGGCGCTGGTCGGCGTGATCTGATGGGCAAGGTTCGATGGGTCGCCAGGGACGATGGCGATGGTGCGGGCTACGACATCCGCTCGTTCGAGGATGACGGGCGCGAGACGCTGATCGAAGTGAAGACTACTCGCGGCGCGAGGACCACGCCCTTCTATCTGACCCGCAACGAGCTGGCTGTAGCCGGTGAAAGGCCAGACGCCTGGCGGATCTACCGCGTCTTCGAGTTCGGCGAGGCTTCCCGGATATTCACGCTCAAGCCGCCGCTGGAAGAAACCGTCAGTCTGAGTCCGGCGACCTGGTCAGCGTCATTCTAGATGACCGCTCTGGCCGGTTTCGGAAGCGTCAGCTACACCCCCCTCCCCGCGCAGGGATCCAGAATTCAACGATGTGATAGATGCCCGCCGCGCGCAGGTCGGTGTTCGTCGTCTCCGTGATCAGGCCGCGCTTGCCGGTGACGAGCGCGGCGGCCATCGCCCCGGCCTGCCCGCCGCCGATCTCGGCGATGCGCCGCGTCAGGGCGTTGCGCGCGCGATCGATCGTCGCCGCAAGCGTCAGTGCTGTCGGTGGCGGCTGCGGCGGCGGGGTCAGCGCGATCTTACCCGGAATGCTACCGACTGCGCCGAGACCGCGGAAGAAGGCGTCGCGGCCGAAATCATAGCCGCCCGGCCGCGCCGGACCCGGCGGCGGCAACAGCCGCGCCACGGCCGCGATGTGGTCACCAGGCGAGACGGTCGACGCGCGCAGATTGACACGCACGCGTCTGGGCCAGCGTTCCGCCTCCAGCCCGGCGAGGCCGGTCACGAGGACGACAATCCGGGCGCCGGCGTCCCGCGTCTCGACCGATTCCACGAAGCCGGTCAGCTGGCCGATGCGGGGCCGGTCGAGCATCGGCGCGGCGACGGCAGACGTGCGCCAGCTCGCCGCCGCAAAACCGGCGAAGACGGCGCCGAGGCCGAGGCAGGCGATCATGGCGAGGCGCCGCTGTCGTACGGCGAACGCCGCTCCACAGCTCAGCACGAGACCGGTGACCGGCGCCCACAGGGCCGGTTCGCCATCGGCGGCAAAGTAGAGGAGGATTCCGACGCCCATCAGCACGGGAAGCCAGAGGAAGAGCCTGCGGCGCTCGGCTTCGCGCGACAGGGCCCTCAGGAGACCATCCCGCCACGACGTCAGGGTGAGGTGCAGCCCCGGGCCACCCAGCACGAAGCCCGACAGGCGCGTCGGCAGGACGGCGACCCGGCCACTGCTGCGGCTTGTCGGACGTCCCTGCCCTGGCGGCGCCGGCTGCATCGGCCGCTCCCTCGCGCTGCCGGCTGCGATCTTGCGCTTAACGGAGCCGGCCGGAGCATGTTACAGGGGCGGCGCCGGATGTCATGTCCGCTTCGGCGCGCGCCGGCATCGGGCGCGCCGATTCGTCCTCCCCGCCTCAACCTGGGCCGCCTCCTTCGCCCACGGAGCTTTGCCTTTCATGAGCGACGCCGTCGTCACGCGCTTTGCCCCCTCGCCCACCGGCTTCCTCCATATCGGCGGTGGACGCACGGCGCTGTTCAACTGGCTCTATGCCCGCCGGCATGGCGGCAAAATGCTGCTGCGCATCGAGGACACCGATCGGGAGCGCTCGACCGAACCCGCCATCGCGGCGATCCTCGACGGGCTGAAATGGCTCGGCCTCGATTGGGACGGCGACACCGTCTACCAGTTCGCCCGCGCGGAGCGGCACCGCGAGGTCGCCCATCAGATGCTCGCCAGCGGCAACGCCTATCTCTGCTATGCGACGCCCGCCGAGCTCGACGCCATGCGCGAGGCCGCCAAGGCTGCGGGCAAGCCGATGCGCTATGATGGCCGCTGGCGCGACCGCGATCCCGCCACCGCGCCTGAGGGCGTCAAGCCGGTGATCCGCCTGCGCGCCCCACAGACCGGCGAGACCGTCGTCGAGGACGAGGTGCAGGGGCGCGTCGTCTGGCAAAACGAGAATCTCGACGACCTCGTGCTGCTGCGCTCAGACGGCAATCCGACCTACATGCTCGCGGTGGTGGTTGACGACCACGACATGGGGGTGACCCACGTCATCCGCGGCGACGACCACCTCACCAACGCCGCGCGCCAGACGCAGATCTACCAGGCGATGGGCTGGAAGGTTCCCAGCATGTCGCACATCCCGCTGATCCATGGCGCCGATGGGGCGAAGCTGTCGAAGCGCCATGGCGCGCTCGGCGTCGAGGCCTATCGGGCCATGGGTTACCTGCCGGTGGCGCTGCGCAATTATCTGCTGCGGCTGGGCTGGAGCCATGGCGACCAGGAGATCTTCTCGACCGACGAGATGATCGCGCTGTTCGACCTGTCGTCGATCGGCCGTTCGCCGTCGCGGTTCGACTACGCCAAGCTGGAGAGCCTGAACGGCCTCTATATGCGCCAGTCGGACGACCGCGACCTGCTCGAGGCGCTCAAGGTCATCCTGCCGGAAATCGGGCCCGCACGCGGCGTTCCGGCGACCCTGTCGCCCGAGCTGGAGGCGAAGTTCCTCGCCGCCATGCCCGGTCTGAAGGACCGGGCCAAGACCCTGGTCGAGCTTCTCGACAGCGCCTACTACCTTTACGCGGCGCGCCCGATCCAGCTCGACGCCAAGGCGGCCACCCTGCTCGACGACGCCGGCAAGCAACGCCTGCCGGGGCTGGCGGACAAGCTGGCCGCCGTGAACGACTGGTCCGTCGGGCCGCTGGAGACCGCCGTACGCGCCTATGCCGAAGAGAACGGCCTGAAGCTCGGACAGGCCGCGCAGCCGTTGCGCGCGGCCCTGACGGGACGCGCCATGTCGCCCGGTCTGTTCGACGTAATGGCCGTTCTCGGGCGCGAGGAGTCTCTTGCCCGCCTTGCCGACCAGAGGTGAGCAAGACGCAGCCGTGACCGTCTTTCGGCTCAGTTGAACAGCTCCCGCAAATGGTCTAGTGACGCGACGTGTGGTTCGGTCCGGCGCCTGCCGGTTCGGGCACAAATATTGCTTGAAAATCAGTCGATTGAACCGCTCGCCCCACCTACCCGCCGCGTCCCCGACACGACATCGTCATGTCGGGGCGGCCTGATGACGGGAGGGTCTCGCGGATGCGGGAACGGATCGAACGGGACCACGACTGACCAGCAGCGAGCCTGAAAGGATCGGTATCGATGAGCGGAACCACCAGCCAGCTTCAGGTCGACGGCAAGACCGTCGACATGGCGATCAAGACGGGCTCGATCGGCCCGTCCGTCATCGACATCGGCAAGCTTTACGCCCAGACGGGCATGTTCACCTATGACCCCGGCTTCACCTCGACGGCCGCTTGCGAGTCGCAGATCACCTATATCGACGGCGACGAGGGCGTCCTGCTCTATCGAGGCTATCCGATCGAGCAGCTCGCCGAGCATGGTGACTTCCTCGAGACCTGCTACCTGCTGCTCGAAGGCGAACTGCCGACCGCCACGCAGAAGGCCGATTTCGACTATCGCGTGACGCGCCACACCATGGTGCACGAGCAGATGGCCCGCTTCTTCCAGGGCTTCCGCCGCGACGCGCATCCGATGGCGGTCATGGTCGGCTCGATCGGCGCGATGTCGGCCTTCTATCACGACTCGACCGACATCTCGGACCCGCATCAGCGCATGGTCGCTTCGATGCGCATGATCGCGAAGATGCCGACGCTGGCGGCGATGGCCTACAAATACACGGTCGGCCAGCCCTTCGTGTATCCGCTCAACTCGCTCGACTACACCTCGAACTTCCTGCGCATGTGCTTTGCGGTGCCGGCCGAGGAGTACAAGGTCAATCCCGTGCTCTCTCGCGCGCTCGACCGCATCTTCATCCTGCATGCCGACCATGAGCAGAATGCCTCGACCTCGACGGTCCGGCTCGCCGGCTCGTCGGGCGCCAACCCCTTCGCCTGCATCGCGGCCGGCACGGCCTGCCTGTGGGGCCCCGCCCATGGCGGCGCCAACGAAGCGGCGCTGAAGATGCTGGAGGAGATCGGCTCGGTCGAGAACATCCCGAAATTCATCGCCAAGGCGAAGGACAAGAACGATCCGTTCCGCCTGATGGGCTTCGGCCACCGCGTCTACAAGAACTACGATCCGCGCGCCAAGATCATGCAGAAGACCACGCATGAGGTGCTCAACGAGCTCGGCATCAAGGACGACCCGCTGCTGGACGTCGCCATTGAGCTCGAGCGGATTGCGCTGTCGGACAGCTACTTCATCGAGAAGAAGCTCTACCCGAACATCGACTTCTATTCGGGCATCACGCTGAAGGCGATGGGCTTCCCGACCTCGATGTTCACGGCGCTGTTTGCGCTGGCGCGCACCGTCGGCTGGATCGCGCAGTGGAAGGAAATGATCGAGGATCCGTCCCAGCGCATCGGCCGTCCGCGCCAGCTCTATACGGGCTCGCCGCAACGCGAATATGCGCCGATCGGCCGTCGCTGATCTCGCCTATCCAGTTCGTCCTACCGAGGGCGCGGCGGTTTTCCGCCGCGCCCTCATTGTTTCAATCCATTGATCGCAAGGGGGATGGTGCGGACGCCGCCGATCCCGCTACACTCAGCCAAACAATCGGATGGAAGCTCACGTGTCTCACTCAACCCTTCTCGACCGCCGCGCCTTTCTGGCCGGCGCATCCGCGCTCACGCTCGCCGGCGGCCAGGCTCGCGCGCAGGCGGCCTTCCCGACTCGCCCGATCAACCTGATCGTGCCCTTCGCGGCGGGCGGCTCGACCGATATCGTCGCGCGCCTCGTCGGGCAGAAAATGGGCGAGTTGCTCGGTCAGTCGATCGTGATCGAGAACCGCGCCGGCGCGGGCGGCAATGTCGGATCGACCGCCGTCGCCCGCGCGACGCCCGACGGCTACACCATGCTGATGGGAACGATCTCGACCCATGCCCTCAACCCGGCGATCCTGAAAACCGTGACCTTCGATCCGGTGAAGGACTTCACGCCGATCTCGCTGCTGGCTCTCGTGCCCAATGTGATGGTCGTGCATCCGAGTTTCCCGGCCAAGACGGTGCAGGAGGTCATCGCCGTCCTCAAGGCCGACCCGGGCAAGTACTCCTATGCCTCGTCAGGCGTCGGCACGCCGCTGCATCTCTCGGGCGAACTGTTCAAGTCGCTCGGCAATGTCCAGATGAACCACGTGCCTTACCGCGGCGCGGGCCCGGCCCTGAACGACGTGGTGTCCGGCGCGGTGCCGATCATGTTCGACAACCTGCCCTCCTCGGCCCAGTTCATCCGCGGCGGTCAGCTGCGCGCGATTGGCGTGACCACCAAGGAGCGGGTTTCGTCGTTCCCCGATCTGCCGACGATCGCCGAAGGTGGCCTCGCCGGCTACGAGACCTACACCTGGAACGCACTGTTCGGTCCCGCCAAGATGCCCGCCGACATCGTCGCCAAGCTGAACAAGGCCGCCAATGACGCCCTGAGGGACGAGAACGTCAAGAAGCGCTTGGAAGACGTCAGCGCCGTGATCGTTGGCTCCACGCCCGAGGCGCTCGGCGAACACGTCAAGATCGAGGTGGCGAAGTGGTTCCCGATCGCCAAAGCCTCGGGCGCGGCACTGGAGTGAGCCTATCGCCGGTCGCTTCCGGCAAGCTCTAATCCGGCCGGCTTCCGACCAACGCCAGTGCGGAATCGACCGCATTGGCAGCCGGGCTCGTGCCGGCCGACTTCATGATGGTCTCGATCTCGGCAAAGCCGCCGAGCTGCCTGTCGCGATCGGGGCCATCGGCCAGCGCGGCCAGCAGGCAGCGGCTCAACGCATCAGGCGTCGCGTCGTCCTGGATGAACTCCGGCACGGCACTGCGGCCCAGGATCAGGTTGGGCAGGATCACGCTCGGCAGCTTGATCAGACGCCGCGCGATAGCTGCTTCCCACCCGGCGCCGCGATAGGCTGCGACGGTCGGCACCTGGGCCAGCGCCAGTTCGAGCGTCACGGTGCCCGAGGCCGCCAGCGCCACCCGCGCCTGCCGGAAGGCGGCCAACTTTTCTGCCTCCCCAACGACGATGTCGGGCTTCGTCGGCCAGGTCGAGACCGCTTGCACGATGTCATCGCGCAGATGCGCGACGGCAGGGAGCACGAAACGCGCGCCGGGGCTCTCTGCCGCAATCTGCGCGACGGCTGCGCCGAACGCCGGCATGAGGTGACGGATCTCGGAACGGCGGCTGCCTGGCAGAATCAGCACGACCGGCGCCGCCCTATCGGCCCGGGCCGCGATCTCGTCTCCGTGGGGCCTGAATTGCGACAGGCGCTCGATCAGCGGATGACCGACATACACCGTGGGCGGCCCCTGCAGCCGCTCCAGCGCCGCCGGCTCGAACGGCAGCAACGCCAGGATGCGATCGATATGCGGCGTCATGCGGCGGGCCCGGCCGGAGCGCCAGGCCCAGACGCTGGGACAGACCCAATGCACGATCGGGATCAAGGGCGCGCGGGCGCGGACCTTTTTGGCGACCCGCAGGCAGAAATCGGGCGAGTCGATCGTGAGCAGGAGATCGGGCTGAAACGCGGCGACGCCACGCGCGGCATCCTCCATCCGACGCAGCAGGAGCGGCAGGCGCGCGACCACGGGCCCGAAGCCCATGACGGCGATGTCGGCCTGCGGGAACAGCGGTACGAGCCCTGCCGCAACCAGCCCCTCGCCGCCTACGCCGGTCACGACGAGGTCGCGCCCGCCCAGTCTTGACCGGAGATTTTCGAGAAAGCGCAGCGCCAGCGCGTCGCCCGAAGCCTCACCTGCGATCAGAGCGAGACGAAAGGGCGCGCTCACGGAGCCACGCCCTCGACGAACAGACCGCATTGGTCGGCGCGCTCGCCCAGCTCGCCGGCATCGCCCACCAGCACCTGTCCGGCGCGCAGGGCGATGCCCGCCAATCCGGCGGCCGCGACATTGCGCAGGGTGTCGGCCCCAATCGCCGGCATGTCGACCCGCAGATCCTGCCCGTCCTTGGGCGCCTTGACGAGAACGCCATCGCCTTTGGCGAGGCGCAGGCGCCCCGAGGCGACGAGATCCCCGACGCGGCGGATCATGGCATCCGTGCCTTCGGCCCCCTCGATGGCGACCACCCGGTGATCAGCCAGGATGGCAGCCTGTCCGACATCGAACGGCGACAGCGCCGCGAGGAGTGAAAAGCCGCGTGTCACGAGTTCCCGTTGCGCTGGCGACACCGCCTTGCGGCCGAGAGGACCGACCGGAGCCGCAATCTGCGGCGCCACATCGGCGGGCCCATGCACCGTGAAGCCCTGCCCCTCGAAGAAGGTGACGACGCCGCGCAACAGATGGTCGTCTCCGCCGCGAAAGGCGCGGGCGAAATGTGGCAGATGTTTCAGGGTCGATGCCTCGGGGCGCAGCGCCGCAAAACTCGGCCGCGGCAGGCTGCCGATCAGCACGAGATCGAGGATCTCGCGCCGCCGCAGATCATCCAGCAACCGGCCCAGTTGTCCGAGGCGATAGCTTTGCAGATCGGCCGCGCCGAACGTCGCCGGGACTGCGGCCCCCTCCAGAGCGGCGATGAAGACCGGCGTTCCCCGGGCCGCCGCGAGTGCGGCAAGGCGAACAGGAAAATCACCTGCGCCGGCGATGATCGCGAGAGGGCCTCGCATCGCCGGCGAAGCTGCGCGATCGATGCTCACCGATCCGGCGCGTTGACGTCATGGGGCACGCAGATCGCCCGCTCGCCGCCAACCCGGATGAAGTCCAGAATCTCGTGGATCAGGGGATGCGCCGCGAACTCGTTCGCAACGTCCTCGACACGCTCCGACAAGGTGCCCTCATCGGCGAACAGCAGGCGGTAGGCGCGGCGAAGCTCATGGATCTGCTCGCGCGTGAAGCCGCGGCGGCGCAAGCCCACGAGATTCAGCCCTGCCAGATGCGCAGGATTGTCGCGCACCATGCCGAAGGGGATGACGTCGTGCATCACGCCCGCGCCGCCCCCAATGAAGGCGTGGTCGCCGACACGAATGAACTGGTGCAGCCCGGTGCCGCCGCCAACGATGACGAAATTGCCGACCTTCACATGGCCAGCGCACATGACATTGTTGGAGAAGATGACGTTGTCGCCGATCGCCGTGTCATGCGCGACATGGGAGTTCGCCAGGAAGAAGCACCGGTCGCCGACCGTCGTCTTCATTCCCCCGCCCTCGGTGCCAGGATTCATGGTCACCCCCTCACGGATCAGGCAGTCGACGCCGATCGTCAGGACCGAAGGCTCTCCCTTGTACTTCACATCCTGCGGCGGGTGGCCGATCGAGGCGAAGGGGTAGATTTTCGTCCGCGCCCCGACTGTCGTGCGCCCCGCGACGGCGACATGGCTGACGAGTTCGACGCCATCGGCCAGCACGACCTCGGGACCGACGGTGCAGAAGGGACCGATCGTCACCCCCTCGCCGATGCGCGCGGCGGGATCGACCACCGACATGGGGTGGATGCTGGAACTCATGAACGGGCACTCACGGCCAAGGCCGTCCTGCTGTGGCGGATCGTCATCGGGTCAGACGACCATCGCGGAGAGGTCCGCCTCGGCGACCAATGTGCCGTCGACCCGGGCCTCGCCGCGGTAGAACCAGATGTTGCGCTTGCGCGCGATCTTGGTCAGGTGAAAACGCAGCGTGTCGCCGGGCCCGACAGGCTTGCGAAACTTCGCCTTGTCGATCGTCGTGAACAGCACGCTGCGGACTGCCGGGTCTGCTTCACCACGCGAACTGACCACGAGCACGCCGGCTGTCTGCGCCATGGCTTCGATCATCAACACGCCCGGAAAGACCGGCCTATCGGGGAAATGCCCCGTGAATTGAGGCTCATTGATCGTGACGTTCTTGATGCCGATTCCCGACTCGTCACCGTTTATCTCGACGACACGGTCGACGAGAAGAAAGGGATAGCGGTGGGGAATGCAGGCCATGATCTTCTGGATGTCAGCCACACCCAGTGTCGTCGTCGCCTCGGTCATCGTATCGGTTCTCCCGTGCGGGCCCTAAGGGCGACCGCATCATCCATCCGTTCTAGCGGCGCGAGAGCGTAAGGCCAACACCGGGCGGGCCTGACGACGCGCCCGTCAGCCTTCGGTCCGGCCCTTGCCGCGATTGGCAACCAGAGATTTCAGCAGAGCGCTTTCGCGCGCCCAGCTCAGCGCGGGCTGGGCCGGATAGCCGCCATAACGCGCGCCGCGCGGGACATCCCCGGCGACGCCGCTTTGAGCCGCGATCTGCGCGCCCATGCCGACGGTGAGATGCCCCGCGAGACCGACCTGGCCACCCAGCACAACAAAATCCTCCAGCGTCGTCGAGCCGGCGATGCCGACCTGCGAGACGATGACACAATGGCGGCCGACGACGACGTTGTGACCGATCTGGACGAGGTTATCGATCTTGGTGCCCTCGCCGATCACCGTGTCGCGGCTGGCACCCCGGTCGATGCAGGTGTTGGCGCCGATCTCGACATCGTCCTGAACGATGACACGGCCGATCTGAGGCACCTTCATATGGCCGCGCGGGCTCATGGCGAAGCCGAAACCATCCTGCCCGATGCGAACGCCGGGGTGGATGATCACGCGATTGCCGATGAGGGCCGCCTGCAGCGTGCTGCCCGCGCCGATCGAGCAGTTGCGGCCGATGCGGACCTGCGGGCCGATGACGGCCTGCGATGAAATGACGGTTCCCGACCCGATCTCGGCACCCGGCCCAATCACGGCGCCAGGATCGACCGTGACACCGGCCTCGAGCACCGCCGTGGCATGAACAAAGGCGCCGGGCGCCACGCCCTGGGAGCCGAAGACCGAACCCGGCCTGAGCGCAGTGGGAAACAGGCGGGCCAGCACCTTGGCGAAGGCATGATAGGGCGCAGGCGACACCAGCGCGATCGTGCCGGCGGGAACCCGCTCGGCAAAGCGCGGCGACACGAGACACAGCCCGGCGCCCGTCGCCGCCAGTGCGTCGGTGTATTTCGGGTTGTCCATGTAGGCGACGTCGGACGGGCCGGCGTTCTCGAGCGCCGCAGCGCCTGTAACGGCGCGCGCCGGATCGACGCCTTCAGGCAGCGTTGCGCCAGAAATGACAGCGACCTCGCCGAAGTCGAGCGAGGTCGCGATGGGAAAGAAAACTGGATCTGACATCGGAAATGTCCGGAGCGGGGTGCGGCTTGCACCCCGCCTCGGTCAGAAGCGGGTGCCGCCGGAGAAGCGGAACGCCTGGGTCCGGTCGCCGCCGTACTTACCGGCAATGCCGTTGTAGACGCCGTACTGACCGTCATCCTTCGACAGGGCATAAGCATAGTCGAAGCGGATCGGACCCAGCGGCGACTGCCAGAGCAGGCTGACGCCGACCGACGAACGGATGATGTTCTTATCCCGCACGCAGGCAATGTTGGTCTGCCCGAAAGCGCTGCCCGTCGTGGCGACGTTGAACTGGCGCGCCGAGGACCCGGCCGGACAGCCGCCAAACGACGACGCGTTGCCGCCGTCATAGTTAAACAGCGTGCCCGCATCGGCAAAGAGAGCGCCGCGCAGGCCGAGGTCACGCGGCAGCCCCCAGATCGGGAACTGAACCTCAAGCGAACCACCAAAATAGGTGGTGCCGCCGAGCGCGTTGGCCGTCGGATCGTTCGTCACGTCGCGCGGGCCGATGCCGGACGGCGCGAAACCACGAACCAGGGTCGGTCCGAGGAAGTAGTGGTCGATCATGCGCAGGTCGCCGCTGGTGGCCTGGACATGACCGCCCTGGATGCGTGCAAAGCCAACGACGTCGTCGAAGATTTCCTTGTAGTAGCGCGCATCGGCGGAGACGCGCAGGAACTTCGAGTCGCCTCCGACACCAGCAAATTCCGGCTTCAATTCGGCGATGAATCCGTTGCGCGGGCTCTGGTTGCTGTCGAGCGAGTTATAGTTGAACGACAGACCGACAAGCGACGTTAGCGTCGTTCCGGCCGCTTCCTTGACCGCAATGGTCGCCTCGCCGTTGGTCAGGCAATTCAGGACGCTGGTCGGGGCAGCCGTGCCAAAGCCGGGCGTGATGCCGGTGAGCGGAACCGTACAATCGTTGTAGGGCCGCGAATCCGTGTTGGGGATCTCGATTTCGGTGCTGTAGATCGAGTAACGCGGCGTGATCGACAGCTCTTCCGTGATCGGGAAGGTCAGGCGGACGGTTCCGCCAGTGACGCGGCTCTCGAAGCGGCCGGTGTTGTAGTTGTCGCTGAACTTCGAGAACAGATCGAAGCCCGCCGCGATACGACGACCCAGGAAGTAGGGCTCGGTGAAGGAGAAATCGACGCCCTGCGTGCGCTGGCCAAGCGTACCGGCGATGCGGACGAACTGACCGCGACCGAGGAAGTTCGACTCCGACAGCGAAACTTCGCCGATGATGCCGTCCGAGGTCGAATAACCGCCGGCGATCGAGAACGAACCGGTCGCCTTATCCTCGACATCAATGTTCACGACGACGCGGTCGGGCGCCGAGCCCGGCTCGTTGGTGATGCGAACCTTGTTGAAGAAGCCGAGATTGTTCAGGCGGCGCTCGGCGCGGTCGACGAACACCTTGTTGTAGGCGTCGCCCTCACCAAGATCGAGTTCGCGGCGCACGACATAGTCACGGGTGCGGGTGTTGCCGCGCACGTTGATGCGTTCGACATAGACCCGCGGCCCTTCGTCGACCACGTAGGTGATGCCGATCAGGCGACCTGAAGCATCGCGATCGCCGCGCGGACGCACCTGGGCGAATGCATGGCCGCGGCGAGAAACCTCGGTCGTCAGGTTGACGAGCGACTTCTCGACGGCTTCTGCGTTGTAGGTGTCGCCGGCCGAGGTCACGACATAGCTCTGCAGCGCAGCGCTATCGATATCGCGCAGGCTCGAATCGACCGCGACGTTGCCGACCTTGTATTGCGGACCTTCGGTGACCGAGACGTCGATGACCCAGCCGCCCGCGCTCTCGTCAAAGCGGGCGGTGTTGCCGACGATCTGGAAGTCGGCATAGCCGTTCTTGAGATAGAAGCGACGCACCAGTTCGAGATCGGATGTTATGCGGTCGGGATCATAGACGTCAGAGGTCTTGATCCAGCTCAGGAAGTTCGATTCAGTTGAGGTCATCAGGCCGCGCAGGCGGCCATCGGAATAAACCTGGTTGCCTTCAAAATTGATCGACTTGATGCCGGTCTTGCCGCTCTCGTTGATCGTGAAGACTACGTCCGAACGACCATTCGGCAGAGGCGCGATACGGCCGCTGACAGAGGACAGGCCGTAGCCGGCGCGACGATAGACTTCCTTGAGGCGGGCGACGTCGCCGTCGATCAGCGCCTGGCTCATCGGCCCGCCGGACTTCGATTGGACCTGCTGAGCCAGAATCTCGCCCTTCAGACGGCGATTGCCCTCGAAGGCGACGCGATTGATCGTGTCGTTCTCCTGGACGGAGATGACGGTCTGGGCGCCGCGACGGCTGACCTGCACATTGGTGAAGAGGCCTGTGGCCAGAAGACTCTGGCGAATTTCCTGCGGGGCACCCTGCCCTGCGGCGTAGGAGCGGATCGTCTCCGCATCCACGCGCCTGTTGCCCTGGACAATGACGGCCTGCGCAAAAACCACACCGCCGCTGACGGCAAGCATGAAGGCCGAAAGTCCGACTGATCGAGAGAGCCGCGCTCTGAAGGTCCGGCTCTTTTGGGTCGACGTCATCGGGTCGCCTATTCCATTTATCAGGTCACCACCCCAAAGACGGGGACCGCCACCCGACAGGTGGAGGCAAGGGGACATTGCAGTCCATTCGCTTCTACAAAGTTTCCCGCAGGGTGCAAACCGGCATTGTCGTTAACAAAATATTTTTCACCCCTTCGTTGCCATGAGGCCACGCGTCTTGCCGCGATTTTGCCGCAAAGGAGCTGGGTTTGCGCTCATGAGAACCGTCCGGAGCCCGTCCCACTCCTAACGGTATCAGAACGCGACGACAAAAAAGCCCGCGAAACCGTTAACGGTTTCGCTCGGCGCAGCGGTGGCGCAGGCGGCGGGCCAACGATCGATTCCTGCGATCAAAAGCGCAAGGCCGGCACTGTGCCGGCTCGCCGTCTACAGCAGCGAGCGAACGTGAACGAGGTCGTTCCAGGTGACGAACAGCATCAGCATCAGGACAAGGCCGAGACCGACCCTGAAGCCGATCTCCTGCGCCCGTTCGCTGAGAGGCCGCCCCCGCAGCGCCTCGACGGCATAGAACATCAGATGCCCCCCATCGAGCATCGGCACCGGGAACAGGTTCATCAGCCCGATCGAGACCGATAGGATGGCGGCGAGGTTGATCAAGCCGAGCAGGCCCGAGTTGTGCGCCACGATGCCCGACACCTGCGCGATTCGGATCGGCCCCGACAGCTGATCGACCGATTCACGGCCGCTCACCAGCTTTGCCAGATAGTCATAGGTGCGCTCGACGACGAACCAGGTCTCGCTCACACCCACCCTGGCGGATTCGAGCAGGCCGAAATGCTGGGTCGTCCAGTCGCTGGCCTGGCGCGAGGCCTGCACGCCGAGCACGCCAATGCGCTGCTTGCCGACCGGCGTGCTCTGCTCAACCAGAGCCGGCGTCACCGGCAGGGTCACGATGGCGCCAGCACGGTCGACCACGATCGACAGCGTCTCGTTGGGCCGTGCCGAAATCGCACGCTGCATGTCCGAGAAGCTGGCGATGGGGCGGCCGTCGATCGACAGCACGAGATCGCCGGAAAGAAGTCCGCCGCGCTCGGCGGCGCTGCCCGCGACGACCTGATCGACACGGGGAATCAGAACCTGCTTGCCGAACATGTAAACCGTCGACGCGAAGATCAGGATCGCCAGCAGGAAATTGGCGATGGGGCCGGCGGCGACGATGGCGGCGCGTTCGCCGATCGACTGGGCGGGGAAGGAACGCTCGCGCTGCCTTTCCGTCATGGTCTGCAGTTCGGCGGAATCGGTGCCGCTCGATGTCGCGTCGGAATCGCCCGAGAACTTGACGTAGCCGCCGAGCGGGATAAGCGCGAAGCGCCAACGGGTGCCATGCTTGTCGTCGAATCCGAAGATCTCGCGGCCGAAGCCGATCGAGAACACCTTGACGTCGACACCGCACCAGCGCGCGACGAGGAAATGCCCGAGTTCGTGGACGAAGACGACCACGGTCAGCACGAACAGGAACGGCACGATGTAGCCGAGCAGGAACGATCCGGCGTTCCAGAGTGTCGCCACGAATTCCATCATCGTCTCCCGTTCCGTGGCACCTTAGGTGACAGCGAAGGGCGGCCGCGACAAGAGCGCCCGTGCGCGGTTTCTCGCCTCATGGTCAATAGCCAGCGCCGCAGGCACGTCGGGGGCCGCTGCCATGTTCCCGTCAGCGGCCGAACAGACGGCCTCCACCAGGGATGCGATGCCCGGAAAGGCTATGCGCCCTTCGAGATAGGCCGCCACCGCGACCTCGTTCGCCGCATTGAGGATGGCCGGCATGGCGCCGCCGGCCGCCAGCGCGGCGATGGCCAAACCCAGCGCCGGGAAGCGCGTGAGGTCGGGCCGCTCGAATGTCAGCGGCGCCGTCAACGCAAGATCGAGGAAGCGCGCCGCCGGCGCATCGAGCCGGCCATCGACCCCCAGGCAATGCGCCGCGGCGACACGCATGTCGGGCAAGGCCATGCCGGCGCTGACCGAACCGTCGCGGAAGGTCACGAGCCCATGGACGAGTTGCTGGGGGTGCACCAGAACCTCGAGCTGGCCGGGCTCGAGCCCGAACAGGAAGCAGGCTTCGATCAGCTCCAGGCCCTTGTTCATCATGCTGGCCGAGTCGATCGTGATCTTGGCCCCCATGGCATAGTTGGGGTGGGCGAGCGCCTGCTCGGGCCGCGCCGCAGCGATCTGCGCCGCGCTCCAGGTCCGGAACGGGCCGCCGGATGCCGTCAGCGTCATGCTGCGGATCGCCGAGATCGGCTCGGCGCCGAGCACCTGGAACAGCGCGTTGTGCTCGGAATCGAGCGGCAGGATCCGTGCGCCGACCGCCCGTGCGCGCGCCATCACGGCGGCTCCGGCGCAGACGAGGCTCTCCTTGTTGGCCAGCGCCACGACCCGGCCGGGCGTCAGCGCGGCGAAGGTCGCCTCCAGACCGGCTGCGCCCGATATCGCGCTGACGACGATGTCGCTGTCCATCGCCACCGCGTCGAGCACGGCCGAGCGCCCGGCGCCGCAAGCAATGCCGCTGCCGGCCAGCGCCTGCGCCAATGCGGGTCCCGATTCCGCGTCGGCGAGGGCTGCGAAGCTGGCGCGGGTCTCGATCGCGACGCGCGCCAGAGCGGCGGCATCACGCCCGGCCACGACGGCGCCGATCCGCAGTCGGTCCGGATTCTCCGCGACGACCTCGCGGGTCGATCTGCCGATGGAGCCGGTCGCCCCGAGAAGCGTGACGGTGCGGAGCATGAACGGTTCAAACCACGAGGTGGGACAGAAACAGCACGATACCGGCGAAGACCAGCACGGCCCAATAGCCGTCGAGACGATCGAGGAAACCGCCATGGCCGGGAATCAGGCGGCTGGAATCCTTGGCACCGAAACGGCGTTTCAGCGACGATTCGAACAGATCGCCCATCTGGCTGAAGACGGAGGCAGCCAGCGATGCGGCGATGACGAGCGCCGGCCCGACCGTCTGCGCGGCGGATGGCGTCAGCGCCCAGACGCCATAGCCGTACAGCGTGCCGACGATCGTCCCACCCACCGCGCCGGACCAGGTCTTGCCCGGGCTGACGCTCGGCATCAGCTTGGGGCCCCCGAGCCTGCGGCCGGTGAAATAGGCGGCGATGTCGGTGAACCAGACGACGGCGAAGCTCCAGATGATGATGGCGAGGCCCAGTTCGGGCAGCGACCGCAGCGCGGGCGCGATCAGTGCGAAGGCCAGCGCATAGGCGACGCCGCAGAGTTCGAGAGCCAGCCGGCCCTTGACCCGCGGCGTCAGCACCGCGCCCGCCAGCGCGGCGATGGCAGCGACCCCGGCCAGCGCAGGCTGGCTGGCCGGCGAAAACCCAAGGAGCAGTCCGGACAGGACGACGCAGATCCCGGCGGCGACCGCGTGATCGCGGCTCGCCATCGACAACCATTCATAGGCGACGAGCCCGGCGACCAGAACCCAGACGATGCGGAACGGCCAGCCACCCCAGACGGTGACGATCAGCACGACGGCCGCCAGAACCAGCGCCGAGACGATCCGCAGCCTCAGCTCCCCCTGGCCGGGTTTGGACCCAACAGGGGCGGGCTGGGTCACGCTGCGCCCACGCTGCGTGCGGCAGGCTCGAGGCCACCGAAGCGCCGCTCCCGCCGGCCATATTCGACGAGCGCCGCCTCGAAGGCCGCCCGGTCGAAATCGGGCCACAACACTGGGGTGAAGACGAACTCGGCATAGGCGGCCTGCCAGAGCAGGAAGTTCGAGATGCGCGTCTCGCCGGAGGTGCGGATCACGAGCTCAGGGTCGGGAAGATCGGCGGTGTCGAGGTAGGCGGCAAACCCGTCCTCATCGATGGCGGCGGGGTCGATCTTGCCGGCAGCGGCATCCGCCGCGAGCCGTCGTGCCGCCCGGACGATCTCGTCGCGCGAACCGTAGTTGAAGGCAACGACCAGCGTCATCGCGGTGTTCTCGCGCGTGACCGTCTCGGCATGCTCAACCAGCCGGCGGATGTCCGGGGCCAGGTCGTCGCGCCCGCCGATGACGCGCACGCGCACGCCCGCCCCATGCAGTTCGCCGAGATCCTTCTCGATGAAACGCCGCAGCAGGCCGAGCAGAAAGGACACCTCGGTCGCCGGCCTGCGCCAGTTCTCGGTCGAGAAGCTGTAGAGGGTGAGGATCCGGACGCCGAGTTCGCCGGCATTTCTGACCGTGGCGCGCAGCGCCTCGAGCCCGCGCCTGTGCCCCTCCTGGCGCGGCAACCCGCGCGCCTGCGCCCAGCGACCATTGCCGTCCATGATGATGGCGACATGGCCGGGAATGGCGGCTAGACGTCCGGGACTCAGGCCTGCTGACATTCTATCTGCCTTGTTCGGCATTGCGCCGGATAACCACTGCGGAGCAAGGCCCGCGGATGTGAGAGCGAATCGGTGGCCGTACGCGACAGCCGCGGCAGCAAGACCCGACGCCCCTCAAACCTGCAAGATTTCCTTCTCCTTGGCCGCCAGCGCCTGATCGATCTCGGCGATGTGCTGGTCGGTGACCTTCTGCACCTGCTCGGACTGGCGGGTCACGTCGTCCTTGGTGAAGGCACCGTCCTTCTCGACCTTCTTGATGATGTCGATGGCATCGCGGCGGACATGGCGCACCGCGATCTTGGATTCCTCGGCGTATTTATGCGCGACCTTGACCATTTCCTTGCGGCGCTGCTCGTTCAGCTCGGGAATGCGGATGCGCAGCACCTGGCCTTCGGTCTGCGGATTGAGGCCGAGATCGGATTCGCGGATCGCCTTGTCGACGGCATTGACCATGCTGCGGTCCCACACCTGGACGCTGAGCAGGCGCGCTTCCGGCACGCTGACGGTGGCGAGCTGCGACAGCGGCTGGCGCGCGCCATAGGCCTCGACCTGGATCGGATCGAGCATGTTGGCGGAGGCCCGCCCCGATCGCAGGGAGGCCAGATCGCCCTTGAAGGACTGGAGTGCGCCCTGCATGCGGCGCTTCACATCGGCGAGATCGAAAGTCGTCTGGGCCATCGTCGTCTAGACCTTGAACTGGTGCATCGCGCCCACAGCGGAAACCCGGCTTTCCGCCAGCTGCGATGCGACATCGGTGTTTGCAGGGCCGGGACGTCGCCTGGAACCCGGCGCGACCATGGCGGGGGGGCCCGCCAGGGTCAAGAACATCATATCGCGAAGGCTTTACGGCGTCACATAGGTCGCCCGGCCCTCGCCGCGCAGCACCGCCGCGAGCGCGCCCGCTTCGGCGATCGAGAACACCACGATGGTGAGGCCCGCATCGCGCGCCAGGGCGAAGGCGGCCGTGTCCATCACCTTCAGGTCCCGCTTGATGGCGTCTTCATGCGTCAGCGTGTCGTAACGGGTGGCGCTGGGGTCTTTCTTGGGGTCGGCGGTGTAGACGCCATCGACCTGCGTCGCCTTGAGGAGATGGCTGCAGCCGAGTTCGGCCGCGCGTAGCGCCGCCCCTGTATCGGTTGTGAAGTAGGGATTCCCGGTGCCGCCGCCGAGAACGACGACCTTACCGTTGGTGAGATGGTCAAGCGCGCGCTTGCGGGCGTAGCTCTCGCAGAGCGAGGGCATCGGCACCGCCGACATGGCGCGCGCCGGAGCGCCGGCGCTCTCGATCGCGTGTTCCAGCGCCAGCGCGTTCATCACCGTGCCGAGCATGCCGATCGAATCGGCGCTGGTGCGGTCGAGCCCCTTGGTCAGCCCCTGCACGCCGCGAAAGAAATTGCCGCCGCCGACGACGATGGCGATCTCCACGCCCTCCCGAGAGGCATTGGCGATGTCGGCCGCCAGCGCCGTCAGCGTGGCGCCGTCGAGCCCCGATCCTGCTTGTCCCGCAAGGGCTTCGCCGGAGAGCTTAACGAGAACGCGGTTGGGTCTCATCAGATCGTCTCCGTCTTGCATTTCATAAGGGCATCATTGGAAACCGAAACGGCACCATACGTCGGCTCCGATGCGTCGGCAGCCGGCGCATGTGCCGCGCTGCCCTCTTCCTACAAAAAAGGCCGCGCACCGCGCGGCCTCTCTCAAGCTGCGAAGTCTCGCAATCAGCCCGTCGTGCCGCCGGCAGCGGCGACTTCGGCTGCGAAATCGGTCTCTTCCTTCTCGATGCCCTCGCCGAGCGCATAGCGGGCGAAGCCCGTCAGCGCGACGGGGGCGCCGACCTTGCCCTCGATCTCCTTGAGGATCTGGCCAACCGACTTCGAGCCGTCATGGATATAGGCCTGCTCCAGCAGGCAATACTCCTTGGCGTAGCTCTTCAGGCCGCTTTCCGTGATCTTCTCGAGCACATGGGCCGGTTTGCCGGCGTTCTTCTCGGCGAGAATCGCCTTCTCGCGGGCGAGAACCTCGGGATCAACCGAAGCGAGATCGAGCGCGATCGGGTTTGTGGCCGCGACATGCATCGCGAGCTGGCGGCCGAGCAGGGCGAGTTCATCGGCATTGCCGGTCGATTCCAGCGCGACGATGACACCGATCTTGCCGAGGCCCTCAGCGACGGCGCCATGGACATAGGAGCCGATCAGGCCGGCCGACACCTTGAGCGATGCGACGCGGCGCAGCGTCATGTTCTCGCCGATGGTGGCGATGGCGTTGGCGATCGCGTCCTGAACAGTGCCGCCGCCCGGGTAATGATGGGCGAGAACGGCCTCGACCTCGCCGCCACGCTCCAGCGCGACATTGGCGATGCCATGGGCGAGCGCCTGGAATTCCAGATTGCGGGCGACGAAATCGGTCTCGGAGTTGAGTTCGATCACGACGCCGTTGTGGCCCGAGATCGCAACCGCGACCAGACCCTCGGCGGCGACGCGGCCGGCCTTCTTGGCGGCCTTGGCGAGGCCCTTGGTGCGCAGCCAGTCGATTGCGGCCTCGATGTCGCCATCGACCGCCGACAGCGCGGTCTTGCAGTCCATCATGCCCGCGCCGGTCTTGTCGCGGAGTTCCTTCACCATTCCAGCGGTGATCGCAGCCATCTTCGTCGTCCTTGTTTGTCGTGCGGCGCCCTGTATCCAGCCTGCCGCGGAATCGGGCCAGCCAGCCCCTATCGGGAAACGCCGACGCTCCGTTTCCGGTCGTCGGCGCTGGTCGGCGTCAATCGAAGTTCAATGCAACAACCGGATGCGACGCGCCGATGACGCGCCCCACCCCGTGTCGCACGGCTCAGGCGTCGGCGAGCTCGCGCGACTGGGCGACCCAGCCTTCACGCTCGATACGGCCGGCGAGCTTCAGATCCTGGTCGACCTTGGTCACGTCGGCAGGGGCCATCGCGGCGAACTGCCAGAAGTGGAACAGGCCGCCGTCGTTGAGCTTCTGAACCAGCTCGGGACCCATGCCCGAAAGCTTCATCAGATCGTCGGGGGCGCCACGCGGCGCGGTCAGCAGCTCGAAGGGCACGCCGGCGTCGGCCGCGGCCGGCTCGGCGAGCGCCTCTTCGATGATCATCGGGGCCTCGGCGGCGCCGATGTCGACACCGTGGTCGCCCGAAGCACGCGAGATTCCGTCGATGGCCGAGCGGGCGACGAGGTCACAGTAAAGCTGGATGGCGCGGCCGGCGTCGTCATTGGCGGGAACCGGGAAGGTGATGCCATCCGGATCCGAGTTCGAGTCGATGATGGCGGCGACCGGGATGCCGAGGCGCTGAGCCTCCTTGATCGCGAGCGCTTCCTTGTTGGTGTCGATGACGAAGATCATGTCGGGCGTGCCGCCCATGTCCTTGATGCCGCCGAGCGCCTTCTCGAGCTTGTCGCGCTCACGGGCGAGCATCAGGCGCTCCTTCTTGGTCAAACCGGAGCCGCCGCCGGCAAGCAGCTCATCGACCTTGCGCAGGCGCTGGATCGAAGCGGAGATGGTCTTCCAGTTGGTCAGCATGCCGCCGAGCCAGCGCGAATTGACGTAGTACTGGGCCGAGCGCTTGGCCGCGTCGGCAATCGAGTCCTGCGCCTGGCGCTTGGTGCCGACGAAGAGGACGCGGCCGCCACGGGCGACGGTGTCCGACACGGCCTGCAGGGCGCGCGAGAGCATCGGCACCGACTGCGACAGGTCGAGGATGTGGATGTTGTTGCGCGTGCCGAAGATATAGGGCGACATTTTCGGGTTCCAGCGATGCGACTGGTGGCCGAAATGCGCGCCGGCCTCGAGCAGCTGGCGCATGGAGAATTCTGGCAGTGCCATGATGTGTATCGTCCTTCCGGTTTAGCCTCTGGGGTGCGAATGAACCGAGCATGAGCTGCAAGGTCACCGGAACGCTTCGGAGATGAAGCGATGCTCCCCATGTGGGATGGGCTGCGCCATACAGGGGATGAGGCGGGAATGCAAGGCGGCGCAGTCGGCGCGGTGGCGTTTGCACGGATCGACCTACGATTTCGCAACCGGATTCCGACTCTGTTCACCAGCCTCTGTTATGAGCGCCGCACCTGGTGGGACAGTATCACCCTTGCTTCTCGATCTGCGCACGATCTACGCGGTGGCTGCGGTCACCTCGCTCATCCTCGGCTGCATGCAGCTCGGCGCCTTCGCGACGGGGCGCTTCGAGCGCTGGCCGCTGTGGTGGGGTCTGAGCAGCCTTCTGATCGGCTTCGGCGTTCTCCTGACGACCTTTCGGGGCTTCATCCCCGACGTGGCCTCGATCGGTCTGGCCAACACGCTGACCTGGGCCGGCTACCTTCTCGTCCTGGTCAGCGTGCGCAGCTTCGCGGGCCTGCGGCCCATGCCGGTCCTGTATGTCATCGCCGTCGCCGGCGCTGCTCTGCTCCTGCTGCTGTGGATCGAACCGGAGGGTTTTTCAAAACGGGCGGCGCTGGTCTCGCTGCTGCTGGCCGGCTGCGATATCGCGGTCGCCCGCGAAGGCTATGGCATCGCGCGGCGGGACAAGCTGCGGACCGGCTGGATCCTGGTCGCCCTGTTTCTTCCGACCGCCACCCTGTTCCTGGCTCGCGCGGTCCTGGCCCTGACAGGTCATCTCGGCACCGAGCTCTTCCCATCCAGTGCTGTCCCGCTGCAGTGGACGGCCGTCGGCGCAGCGGCCCTGCTCATCATCCGCAGCAACGCGCTGATGCTTTTGGCAACCGAACGCAGCAGCAACCAGCTCGTCGCGCTCGCCCAGCGCGACGCCCTTACAGGGGCGATGAATCGCAACGGTCTCGAGCGGGCGGTCATCGGGCTGACCGGCCGGGTGCGTCAGCCGCGCCAGCCGCGCCGCGTGGCGGTTCTGCTCGTCGACATCGATCACTTCAAGGCGCTCAACGATACGCATGGCCATGCGGCAGGCGACGAGATCCTGTGCCTCTTCGCCGAGATCGCCCGCAGCGAATTGCGCGGCAACGACGTCGTGGCGCGCCACGGCGGAGATGAGTTTGCCATCCTCCTGCCCGGTGTCGATCTGACCGAGGCGCTTCGCATCGCAGAGCGGCTTCGGCAGGCCTTCGTGAAGGCTGTCACGGATCGGCCTGGTCTGGCGCGTTCGCCGACGCTGAGCATCGGCGTCACCGAGGGCGACGCCGCCGCGCAGACGCTCGACGCCCTGCTGCTCGAAGCCGACGAAGCGCTCTATCGCTCGAAGCGGACGGGACGCAACAGGGTCTTGCCAAGGCAGGACGCTCTGGCAGTTTGAGCCGCCGCTAACGCGCCACGGTCCCGGCCGTCACCGCCCGGCGGCGCGCGTCATGCGGGTCAGGCCCTTGCGGGCCGCAAACATCCGCCCATAGACGTCGCCGGCGAGTTCGGACCGATAGCAGCGCTGCTCCAGCAGCGGGTCCCAGATGTGTTCGACCGTGTCGATCAGGTCGAAGCCGGCGCTCAGCCGGGCCGCGAGCTGGTCGCGGTTCTTGCGGTTCTGATATTCCAGCAGCACGAGCGAGGTCTTTGACAGGTCGAGGCCGTCGAGAACGTCGCCCTCCCCGCCCTCGATGTCGATCTTGACGATATCGGCCGATGGCAGGCTCGCGGGATCGACCACGGCAACCTCGTAATGCTCGACCATGGCGCCATCGACGAAGGTGTCGCCCGCATAGGACGCGAGCCCCGATTCGCCATCGCCGGCGAAACGGCTGACGAAGCGTGCCGTCTTTGCGCCGCCGGGAAACAGCGCCGCGTTGACCGGCACGATGTCGCGGCGCTGATGCGTGTTGCGCTGGAGCAGCGCGAAGGTGCCGGGATGCGGCTCGTAAGACGTAACGAGGCTGCCCGGCCAGCGCGCCGTCGCCCAGAGGGCGAACGAGCCGACATTGGCGCCGATGTCGAGAATGTCGAGGCCGACGCCGTCATAGCCGGTCTCGTATTCGCCTTCGAGCACGTCCTTGATCGCCCAATACATGGCGTCGGGCACGGCAAGGCTCATCGGAATCTGCGCGACGTATTGCTTCACGGCTGCCCCCCGGCACGGACGCCACGCACCACCGTTCTGGCAGGCTTTGACGTCGAACCGTCAGAATGCATTGCCGGCTGGCTGGCACAAGACCGGCCTGTTCCGTTCAGCGCAATTCCACACTGACCACGCCCGGCGCGGCCCTGACCGCGTTGGCGATCTGCTGGTTGACCGGGTAGCGGCCCGGCAGCTCGATCTCGACCTCCTGGGCGCCGTCATTCAGGATCATGATCAGCGCGATCTTGCCGTCCGCCTTGAGGCCGTCACCGCGGGGGCGGACGCGCTCGGCGATCGAGGCGAGCGCCTTATCATCGCGCAGATAGACCAGCAGATCCTGCTTCTGGCGGGCAGCGAGATCGTCGAGCACCTCTACATCCTCGATGCGCGGGCGGACGTCCTCGCCGTCGAGCACCGCCGACAGGCGCAGGACAAGCGCCCTGCCCGGCTCCAGCAGCTCACGGAACCGCTGCAGCCCTTCCGAGAACAGAATGGCCTCGAACTGGCCGCTGGCATCCGACAGGTTGACGATCCCCATCTTGGAGCCGGACTTGGTGCGGCGCTCGGATTTGTCGATGACGGAGACCGCGACCTTGGCGACGCCGGTGCCGTTGGCGCGCACCGTCTGCGCGAAATCGGCGAAGCGCTGGACACGCAGCCGCTTCAGCACATGCTCGTAGTCGTCGAGAGGATGCCCCGACAGGAAGAAGCCGACGGCATCATGCTCGCGCCTGAGCCGCTCGGCCGGCGCCCAGGGCTCGACGGGCGGGATGCGGAAGGCCTCCTGCACGCCGCCGCCGCCGAAGAGCTCGGACTGGCCGCCCAGCGCTGCGTCCCGCGTGCGGTTCGAGAGCGCCAGCATGCCGTCGATCGCGGCCATGGCGCGGGCGCGCTCGGGCTCGAGCGCATCCATCGCGCCGGCTGCGATCAGGGCCTCGATGGTGCGGCGATTGACCAGCTTCGTATCGATGCGGCGCGCGAAATCGGCGAGGTCCTTGAAGTCGCCACCGAGGCGGCGCGCGGCCACGACCGATTCGACGGCGGCCGTGCCGACGCCCTTGATCGCACCCAACGCATAGTGGATCGCGCCCTCATGCACGTCGAAATCGACGCCGGACCGGTTGATCGCCGGGGGCAGCACCTTGATGCCGAGGCGCTCGGCATCGCGCCGGAATTCCGAGAGCTTGTCGGTGTTGCCCATGTCGAGCGTCATCGACGCCGCCAGGAACTCGACGGGATAGTTCGCCTTCAGGAAGGCGGTCTGGAAGGCGACCACCGCGTAAGCCGCCGCATGGCTCTTGTTGAAGCCGTAATCGGCGAACTTCGCCAGAAGGTCGAAGATTTCGGACGCGACCTCCTTCTTGATGCCACCCTCGGTGGCGCCCCTGACAAAGCGGTCGCGCTGCGCGTCCATCTCCGCCTTGATCTTCTTGCCCATCGCGCGGCGCAGCAGATCCGCTTCGCCGAGCGAATAGCCCGAGAGCGCCTGCGCCACCTGCATCACCTGCTCCTGGTAGACGATGATGCCATGCGTCTCGGCCAGGATCGGCTCCATCTTGGGATGGAGATAGGTCGGCGCCTCCTGCCCGAGCTTGCGGCGGCAATAGCTCGGGATGTTGTCCATCGGGCCCGGACGGTAGAGCGCGACCAGCGCGATCAGGTCCTCGATCCGGTCGGCCTTCATCTCGACCAGCGCCTTGCGCATGCCGGCGCTTTCCACCTGGAACACGCCGACGACCTCGCCACGCGCCAGCATGGCGTAGCTCTTGGGATCGTCGAAGGGCAGGCTCGCCAGGTCGACGGCGATGCCGCGCTGGGCGATCAGCTTCACGGCGGTCGCCAGCGTCGTCAGGGTCTTGAGGCCGAGGAAGTCGAACTTCACCAGGCCGGCCTGCTCGACCCATTTCATGTTGAACTGCGTGACGCGCATGCCGGTGCGCGGATCGACCGAGAGCGCCACGAGCTCTTCCAGCGGCCTGTCGCCGATGACGACGCCCGCCGCATGGGTCGAGGCGTGCCGGTGCAGGCCCTCCAGCTTCTGGCCGATCTCGAGCAGGCGCGCGACGATCGGCTCCTCCTGCGCGGCCTGCTGGAGCTTGGGCTCGCCCTCGATGGCGTCCTTCAGCGAGATCGGCTTGGCGGGGTTCTGCGGGACGAGCTTGGTCAGGCGATCGACCTGGCCGTAGGGCATCTCCAGCACCCGGCCGACGTCGCGCAGCACGCCGCGCGCCAGCAGCGTGCCGAAGGTGATGATCTGCGCGACCCGCTCCTCGCCATAGCGATGCTTGACGTACTCGATCACCTCTTCGCGCCGGTTCTGGCAGAAGTCGATGTCAAAGTCCGGCATCGAGACACGGTCGGGGTTGAGGAACCGCTCGAACAGCAGGCCGAAGCGAAGCGGATCGACGTCCGTGATCGTCAGCGCATAGGCCACCAGCGAGCCCGCGCCCGAACCGCGGCCGGGACCGACGGGGATGTCGTGATCCTTGGCCCATTTGATGAAGTCGGCGACGATCAGGAAGTAGCCCGGGAACTTCATCCGAGTGATGATTGAAAGCTCGAAATCCAGCCGCTTCTCGTAGACATCGACGGTGTAGCCATCTGCCGGGCCGTGCTTGGCCAGCCGGGCGGCGAGACCCGCCTTGGCCTGGACCAGGAGTTCCTCGGCCTCGTCGCGCCCCTCTTCGCCGAAGCGCGGCAGGATCGGCTTGCGCAACCCGACCCGCCAGGTGCAGCGCATGGCGATCTCGACGGTCGCAGCCAGCGCCTCCGGCAGATCGGCGAAGCGTCGCTTCATCTCCGCCCGGCTGGTGAAATAATGCTCAGGGGTCACCCGGCGCCGTTCGCCATCGGAAACCAGACGCCCGGCGGCGACCGCCAGCAGGGCGTCATGCGCGTCATAGTCGGCCGGCTTGGCGAAGAAGGGTTCGTTGGTCGCGACGATCGGCAGATCGGCGTCGTAGGCCAGGCGCAGCAGATGCGCCTCGACGGCGGCGTCGCCATCGCCGCCATGGCGCTGGATCTCGACATAGAGCCGATCCCCGAATATCCCCGACAGCGCCGCCAGCCGCGCGCTCGCCTGGGGCACCTGTCCGTTGCGCAGGGCGCCATCGATCGGCCCGCCATGGCCGCCGGTCAGCACGATCAGGCCGTCATGATGGGAGGCCAGCCGATCGAGATTCGACAAGGGCTGGCCCGAGCCGCCGCTCGCCAGCGCAGCCTCCGTCACCAGCTTCATCAGGTTTCCGTAGCCGGTCTCGTTCATCGCCAGCAGGACGAGATGCGGCGGAACCTGCGGCAGCATCCTGCGCCCGCCCTCGGCCTCGTCGGCGAAATCGACCGAAAGCTGCACGCCGACGATCGGCTGCACACCCACGCCGACGAGCTTCTCGGAGAACTCCAGCGCGCCGAACAGGTTGTTGGTGTCGGTCAGGGCAAGGGCCGGCTGGCCATCGGCGGCGGCCATCTTGGCGAGCGTGCCGACCATCAGCGCGCCTTCGAGCAGCGAATAGCTCGAATGGACATGCAGATGGACGAAGCCGACCTCGGAGAGAACGCGCGTGTCGCCTGGTTCGCGTGCCATCATCCGTCCTGCGCTGATCCCGGCGACTCGCTTCTCGCCTCGCCCCGCCGGTTATGACGCCGCGAGGCCTCGCGCGTCCATGGCGCCGATCGTCGCCTTTGTGGATGATCAGATGTTGGGGCCGGACAGGAGCGCAGCCCAGACCCAGACCATTCCGAGAAACAGCCCGAGCGATGCGATCTCGGCGATTCCCGCTGCCAGTTTGCGCGCTACGATCATGATGGTGCCTCGTGTTTCTGATATGTTCAGTTTAATTCATGGTTTGTTCTCGTCAATCTCCCAGCGTCAGTTGCAAGGCACGCATGCGTGAGGGGGTTAATGAAAGCCTAATCGCGACGTCGGCGGCCGCTGCCGGCCGCTCAGAGCGGCACGACATGCCCGTCGCGGATGGTCACCTGGCGATCCATCCGGCGCGCCAGATCGAGGTTGTGCGTGGCGATCAGCGCCGCCAGCCCCGAAGCCCGCGCCAGGGCGACCAGCGTCGAGAAGACATGGAGCGAGGTGACGGGGTCGAGATTGCCGGTCGGCTCGTCGGCGAGCAGCAAACGCGGCCCGTTGGCGACGGCCCGACCGAGCGCCACGCGCTGCTGCTCACCACCCGACAATTCGCCCGGCAGATGGTCCAGCCGTTCGCCAAGGCCGAGGAAGGTCAGCAGTTCGGCCGCCCTCTCCTCCGCCAGCCCCTTGGCGAGGCCACGGATGCGCTGCGGCAGGACGACGTTCTCCAGCGCCGTGAACTCCGGCAGCAGATGATGGAACTGGTAGACGAATCCGATCTCGGTGCGGCGCAGGCGCGTGCGACCCTTGTCGTCGAGTCGGGTCGTCGGCAGGCCGCCGACAAAGACCTCGCCGCCATCGGGCCGCTCGAGAAGACCGGCGATGTGCAGCAGCGTCGACTTGCCGGTGCCGCTGGGCGCGACCAGGGCGACCAGTTCGCCCGGCCAGAGCGCGAAATCGGCCTTGCGGAGGATTTCGAGGGGCGCATCGGTCTGCGGGTAGTGGCGCTCCACCTGCGAGAGGAAAAGCGCGGGTGTTTCGCGTGGCGTGGGGTCCGACATGATCCTCACCCCATCCTGAGCGCCTGGACGGGGTCGAGCCGCGCCGCCTTCCAGGCCGGATAGAGGGTTGCCAGGAGCGACAGGACCAGCGCCATGATGACGACGCTCGCGACCTCGCTCCAGTCGATGACGGACGGGATGTCGCTGAGGAATCGCACGGTCGGGTCCCAGAGATTGGCGCCGGTGATCCAGTTCAGCGCCGCCATGATGGCCTTGATGTTCTTGGCGAAGACGACGCCGAGCCCGAGCCCCGCCAGCGTGCCGAAGACGCCGATCGCGGCGCCCGTGATCAGGAAGACGCGCAGCACCGTGCCGCGCGTCGCGCCGATGGTGCGCATGATCGCGATGTCGGCGGTCTTGTCCTTCACCAGCATAATCAGCCCGGAGACGATGTTCAGCGCCGCCACCAGCACGATCAGCGTCAGGATGATGAACATGACGTTGCGCTCGACCTCCAGGGCATTGAAGAAGCTGCGGTTGCGCTGACGCCAGTCGGAGAGCACGAGCGGACGCGGCGCGTCGGCCTCGATCGCATCGCGGACGGCCTGTGTCCGGTCCGGGTTGTCGACGAAGATCTCGATGACGTTCACGTCGCCTTCGCGGTTGAAATAGGCCTGCGCCTCGCTCAGCGGCATGAAGACGAAGGAGGCGTCGAACTCGGTCATGCCGATCTCGAAAATCGCCTGGATCGGATAGGCCTTGATGCGGGGTGCCGTTCCAAACGGCGTCGAGGCGCCCTTTGGCGAGATGATGTTGATGGAATCGCCCGCCTGGAGACCCAGCGAATCCGCCAGCCTCTTGCCGACGGCGACGCCGCCCGCCGTGTCGAATCCATCGAGCGTGCCGCGTCTGACATTGCCACCGACGAAGGGGATCGCCTTGATGTCCGCCTCGCGGATGCCGCGCACCAGCACGCCACCATTGCCGGTCTGCGAAGAGGCAAGCGCCTGCCCTTCGACCAGCGGAATGGCGAGCTTGACGCCGGGGATGGCCTTCAGCCGCATCGAGACGACGTCGTAGTCGTCCAGCGGGCGATCGATCGGCGTGGCGAAGATATGGCCGTTCACGCCCACGATCTTCTCCAGCAGTTCCTTGCGGAAGCCGTTCATCACCGACATGACGATGATCAGCGTGGCGACGCCGAGCAGAATGCCGAGGAACGAGAAGCCGGCGATGACCGAGACGAAGCCTTCGCGTCTGCGGGTGCGCAGGTAACGCCCGGCGAGCAGCCACTCGAACCCTGCGAAGGGGCGTGTGCCCGTCGGTGCGTCGTCGTGATGGTCGGTCCCTGCGACGCTCACGCCGCCTTGCCCTTGAACCGGTCGAGAGCCGCTTCCAGCGAAACCAGTTCACGCTCGCCGGTCGTGCGGCGCTTGATCTCGACCTTGCCCTCGGCTAGCCCCTTGGGACCGACGATGATCTGCCAGGGCACGCCGATCAGATCGGCGGTGGCGAATTTGCCGCCCGGCCGGGCGTCGGTGTCGTCGTAGAGCGCATCATAGTCCTTCGCCAGCAGCGACTTGTAGAGCTGCTCGCAGGCCCCGTCGGTGGCGGCATCGCCCGCCTTGAGGTTGAGCACCGCGACGTCGAAGGGCGCGATCTCGTCAGGCCAGAAGATACCGGCCTCGTCATGGCCGGCCTCGATCAGCGCGGCGACGAGGCGGCTCGGACCGATGCCGTAGGAGCCCATGTGGACGGGCGCGTTCTGGCCGTCGGGGCCCTGAACGGTCGCCCCCATCGGCTCGGAGTATTTCGTGCCGAAATAAAAGATATGGCCGACCTCGATGCCGCGCGCCGAGAGCTGCTTGTCCGCGGGCAGCGTGTCATAGGCCGCCTTGTCATGCATTTCCTCGGTCGCCGCATAGAGGCTCGTCCATTTGTCGACGATGCCCTTCAGCCCCTCGACGCTGTCGAAATCGGTGTCGACGGCGGGCGTCTCGAAGTCGAGATAGTCCTTATGGCAGAAGACCTCGCTCTCGCCGGTCGAGGCCAGCACGATGAACTCATGGCTGAGATCGCCGCCGATCGGGCCGGTGTCGGCGCGCATCGGGATCGCCTTCAGGCCAAGCCGCGCGAAGGTGCGCAGATAGGCGGTGAACATGCGGTTATAGGCATGCCGGGCGGCGTCCTGGTCGACGTCGAAGGAGTAGGCGTCCTTCATCAGGAACTCGCGGCCGCGCATGACGCCGAACCGCGGCCGAACCTCGTCGCGAAACTTCCACTGGATGTGATAGAGATTGAGCGGCAAGTCCTTGTAGGACTTCACGTAGGACCGGAAGATATCGGTGACCATCTCCTCGTTGGTCGGGCCGTAGAGCATGTCGCGGTCGTGCCGGTCCTTGATGCGCAGCATCTCCTTGCCATAGGCGTCGTAACGCCCGCTCTCGCGCCAGAGATCGGCGGACTGAACCGTCGGCATGAGGATCTCGACGGCGCCGGACCGGTTCTGCTCCTCGCGCACCACGGCGCTGATCTTGTTGAGGACACGCAGGCCGAGCGGCAGCCAGGAGTAGATGCCGGCCGATTGCTGCCGGATCATGCCGGCGCGCAGCATCAGCCGGTGCGAGACGATCTCGGCTTCCTTGGGTGTGTCGCGCAGGATCGGCAGGAAATAGCGGGAAAGGCGCATCAGACACACTCGTATGGGGGTCGATGCGCGGCAGGGGGCGCACCGAGTCACTTCGCCCCAGAGACACCATCGCTTTGCACAAAATGCAAACCAAAATCCGCAAGACGTGATCGCTGCCTGGGCAGATGGGCTCTCTTGGCCTCAGCGCTGTGCGAAGCGCTCGCGCAACGCCGAGAGCACCGCCGGCGGCACGAAGGGAGAGACGTCACCTCCCATGGCCGCGATCTGGCGGACGAGTGTCGCCGTGATGTGGCGCACCGCCGCGGAGGCCGGCAGGAAGACGGTCTGGATGTCGGGGGCCATCGCCGCGTTCATGCCCGCCATCTGCATCTCGTAGTCGAGATCGGAACCGTCCCGCAGTCCTCGCACGATGATGGTCGCCCCGGCGCGGCGCGCCGCATCAACAGCGAGATCGTCGAAGGTCACGACGTCCAGCGTAGCGCCCGTCGCCGCCAGCAGGGGTGTCGCAACCTCGCGCAGCAGCGCGGCGCGCCTCTCGGCGCTCAACAGCGGCGTCTTTCCAGGGTGGACGCCGATCGCCAGGACGAGGCGGTCGCACAGCCGGGCCGCGCCGGCGATGACGTCGGCATGGCCGTTGGTCACAGGATCGAAGGAGCCGGTGTAGAAGGCGGTGCGCGTCTGGGCTCGTGTCATGGCCCAGCGATAATCGCTGGCGCGACGCGCGACAAGCTACACGTCAGGCGGCCCTGACCTGCACGATGAACGCCGCGACACGTGATTTCAGCGAGTGGGCGAGTTCGGTCAGTTCCGCAGATGCGCGCGATACCTCCGCAGCCGCGTCCGATGTCTGGTGCGAGGCCTCGGACACAAGGCTGGTCGCCTCGCCGATGCGGCTGAACTCGCCGGTCGCCCGGCCGACATCGGCGACGATCGCATGCGTCACGCCGTGCTGGTGGCGCATCGTTTCGGCCGATCGCCTGACGGCTTCGCTGAGGCCGCCGATCATCGCGCGAATGCCGATGATCGCCTCGACCGTGGCGCTGGTGGCCTGGTTCATCGTCGCGATCTGCCGCGAGATATCCTCGATGGCGCGCGCGGTCTGGCCCGAAAGGCCCTTGACCTCCGCGGCGACAATGGCGAATCCCCTGCCGGCCTCACCGGCCCGGGCGGCTTCAATGGTCGCGTTGAGGGCCAACAGATTGGTCTGGGCCGCGATGTCGGAGATCAATCCGATGACGTCGGAGACGCGGGCCGCCCCGGCGGCGAGCTGATCGACGACGCCGCCCATCTCGTCCGCGTGATCCTTGGCGGACCGGGCCGAGCGATCCGAGGACTGCACATCCGCGTCGAGCTGGTCGATCGCCAGGCGGAGTTCCTGCGCGGCGCCTTCGATCGAGCGGATGCTGGCGACGGCCCGGCACGTCGAGCCGTGGACGGTATCGGCATTGGCCTGGGTCTCGCGGGCGCCGCCGGACAGTTCCTTGGCCGTCACGCTGAGCTGCTCGGCAGCGGCGGACACGGATGCGGTGACGCTGAAGACGGACCGCTCGAGGTCGCTCGCAAGATCGGCCAGCAGCAGGGACCGCTCGACCCCAAGTTCCTGCTCGCGCTCTTCGCGTTCGCGCAGGCGTGAAGCCTCGTCGCGCAGCATGTTCTCGCGAATGCGGACCACGGCCCCGGCGATCGCGCCGATCTCGTCGCGCCGACGCCTGCCGGGGATGGCCTGGTCGGTCCGGCCTGCGGCGATGCCCGACAGCGCGTCCGCGAGTCCAGCGATCGGCCGCGCCACCGACAACCCCATCAGCAGCGCCACCAGAAGCAAGGGACCGAGCACAGTCAGGCCGCCGACGATGATGGCGCGGTCCAGCTTGCTGACGACCGCGAAGGCGTCTTGTTCCCGCTCCGTCAGCCAGAGCAGCCAGGTGTTGCCTGCAATGGAGACCTCGCGTCCGCCGGCGACGAGCTTGTCCCCATCACGGCTGTTCAGCTTGAGCAGAACATTCCCGCTTTCCGCCAGCCGGCGCCGGTCGAGCGTTTCGGCGGGTGCCGAACCGGCGCGGCGGGCCGCCGGATCCGAGCGCATGAATCCGTCCGCCCCGACGACATAGGTCGCGATGCCGTGAGACGTGCCCGCGATCGAGGCCAGCACATTGTCGATGAAGGTCGTGTTGACCGCTATGACGAGCGTCCCAACGGGTTCGCGCGAAACCGAATTCCGGAAGCGCTGCGCCAGAAACGCGCGCGGCTCGCCACCGATCAGATCAAACGGCGCGAAATCCACCACCGATGGCCGATCACCGGCCTCGGCGGCAGCGGCGACAACCTTGGACAGCGCCGTGTCGGCGAGTTCGGGGTCGCTCAACAGGCGCCCGAATTCAGGGCCCTTGCCGACGCTGTAGACGACCCGCCCCATCGGGGACACGAGATAGATCTCGGCATAGTCGAATTCGCTGGCCGCGGCACGGAAGGTGTCGTGGAAAACCGCATGTCGCTGCAGATAGCCATGAGCCTGTCCACGGCCCGTGCGCTCGATCGGCAGAAGGGCGCCGGGCCCGGCCTCGTTGTGGAAGTAGGCCAGGATCTTCGCGCGCTCGTCCGCCAGCTCCATCCACCCCATGATCTCGTCCAGCGACGACACCAGATGGGCGCTGCGCGCCTGGACGGAGATTTCGCTGGTCAGCCGCTGCCAGCGACGCTCCAGCGCTTTCGCGCGTCCTCCGGCGATCACCGCAAGACGTTCCCGCACGGCTTCGTCAGCCCAGCTCGTGACCGCCCGGTAGCCGGACAAGCCGACGACGAGAACAGCGAGACAGGCCAGCAGCAACATCGCGGCCGGCAGTCTCACTCTCAGGCTCATCAGGTTGGGCAACTTCGCATTCCGCAGCGGAAACAGGACGCGAAGACAAGAGCCGAACGAGGTTAAATTTGGCTGAAGCGCAGGGGATCAGATCGACGGAACGATGGATAAAAGCGCGACGACGCTGCCGGCGGCTGCGGAAAGCACCACAAGTATCGATGCGGCCATGGAGCAGCGCCGGCCAAAAGCATTCAAATCGAAATGCATCAGATACTCCCGCCGAATCGGTTAGACGATCGCTTCCTTTTGGTGAAGCCAGTGGCCGGCCGCCAAAAGGCGAGAACATGGCGGAAGCGTGGCCGCGCGTGTCTCGCCATTTCGTGATTGCCTTCCCCCCGGCTTCACGCCAAAACCCGGCCATGCTCACGATCAACGACATTACCTACCGTCTCGGCGACAGATTGCTGCTCGACCATGCCAGCGCTTCGCTGCCAGACGGATCGCGCGTCGGTCTGGTCGGCCGCAACGGCACCGGCAAGACGACGCTGTTCCGGATGATCACGGGCGATCTCTCGCCGGAGGGCGGCAGCATCAGCCTGCCCAAGGGCCGGCGCATCGGCGGCGTCGCGCAGGAAGCGCCCGGCGGGCCCGAGACGCTGATCGAGGTGGTGCTCGCCGCCGATACCGAGCGCGCCGCACTGATCGCGGAATCGGAGACGGCGACGGATCCTCACCGCATCGCCGAGATCGAGACGCGGCTGGCCGACATCAACGCGCATTCAGCGCCGGCGCGCGCCGCCACCGTCCTGCACGGGCTCGGCTTCGACGAGGCGGCGCAGCAGCGGCCCTGCTCGGACTTCTCCGGCGGCTGGCGCATGCGCGTGGCGCTCGCCGCCGTGCTGTTCTCCGAGCCCGACCTGCTGCTGCTGGACGAGCCGACCAACTATCTCGATCTCGAAGGCACGCTCTGGCTCTACGACTATCTCGAGCGCTATCCGCACACCGTGCTGGTGGTCAGCCATGATCGCGAGCTGCTCGACACCTGCGTCGACCACATCCTGCATCTGGATGGCGGCAAGCTGACGATCTATCGCGGCGGCTACACCTCATTCGCCAGGCAGCGCGCCGAAAAGCAGATGCAGCTCTCCAAGGCCAAGGAAAAGCAGGACGCCGAGCGCAAGCATCTCCAGGCCTTCGTCGACCGTTTCAAGGCCAAGGCCTCGAAGGCGCGCCAGGCGCAGTCGCGCGTCAAGCGGCTGGAGAAGATGGGCACGATCGACACCATCGTCGATCGCGATGTGCAGCCCTTCAGCCTGCCCGGGCCGGAGCGGCCGCTGGCCCCGCCGATGATCGTGCTGGACAATGCCAGTGCCGGCTATGGCGAGCGCACGGTGCTGTCGAAGCTCAACCTGACGCTTCTGCCCGACGACCGCATCGCCCTGCTCGGCTCCAACGGCAACGGCAAGTCGACCTTCTGCAAGCTGATCGGCGGGCGCATGGCGCCGCTGACCGGCACGATGCGGAAATCGTCGAAGCTGGAGACGGCCTATTTCGCCCAGCACCAACTCGACGAGTTGCGGATGGAGGACACACCGGTCGCGCATCTACGCGATCTGATGCCCGACGCGCCCGAGGCGAAGGTGCGCTCCAAGGCCGCGCAGATCGGCTTTCCCGCATCCAAGGCCGAGACGCCGGTGAAGAACCTCTCGGGCGGCGAGAAAGCGCGGCTGATGCTGGGGTTGGCTGCCTTTGGCGGCCCGCATCTGCTGATCCTCGACGAACCGACGAACCACCTCGACATCGACAGCCGCACCGCGCTGGTGAACGCGATCAACGATTATCCCGGCGCGGTGATCCTGGTGAGCCATGACCGCTTCCTGATCGAATCCTGCGCCGACCGGCTCTGGATCGTCGGCGACGGCACGGTCAAGAATTTCGACGGCGACATGGAGGATTACCGCAGTCTCGTGCTCGGCGGCGCCAAGGCGGCCCGGCGCGAGAAGGCGGCCAACGACAAGGCATCGGAGTCTGCCGTCAGCAACGGCAAGGCCGAGGATCGAAAGGGCGCGGCGGTGAAGCGTGTCGCGCAGGGCCCGCTGCGCCAGAAGCTCAACCTGGCGGAAGCCCGTATCGCCAAGCTGACCGGGCTGATCGAGAAGGTCGACGGCGTGCTCGGCAATGGCTCGGCCTTCGCCCGCGACCCCGACAAGGCGCGCGAGCTGTCAAAGCAGCGGGCCGTGCTGGCCAAGACGCTGGAGGCGGCCGAGGAAGAGTGGCTGGAGCTGAGCACGGAGCTGGAGAGCGCGTGAGCGCCCATTCAGCTCATCGGCGGCGCGAGAGCTCCGTGATGCATGTTTTGGGGTGACGTGATGACACGATCGTCCATCTGGCGCTTTCTCGCGATCTGTTTCCTGGTGAGCGGAAGCCCTGCAAACGCTTGTTCCGGCGAAGACAATTGCGCTGCGGGGCTGGTCGTCAAACACTATTCATCAACTGGCGCGGCGCGGGATACGCTGGCTCTGTTCCTTCACGGTGATGTCTCGGCGGGCGGCAGCGCGGACTATATGCTGAGCTCGGCTCAACGCTTCGTGGCCGACGTGCCCGGTGCGCATGCGATCGTGATGCTTAGACCGGGCTACTTCGATCGAAACAACGTTGCGCGCGAGGGCTCGGATTGTGGTCGGCGCGACTGTTACACGGACGACGTGATCCGGAGCGTTTCAGAAGCGATCGCCGAGGTGAAGAAGCGTTATGGCGCGAAAATCGTGCTTGGCCTCGGTCATTCCGGTGGATCTGCGATCCTCGGAAATGTCCTCGCCTCTTCGCCCGGACTGCTGACCGGGGCCATCCTGACGTCGTGCCCATGCGATATTCGCAGTTGGAAGCGAAGCTGGTCAAACAGCCTGTCGCCGCTCGATGCCGTTGGCAGGATACCACCGTCCACGAAGGTCGTTGCCGTGACCGGCCGTGACGATCCCAACACCGTGCCGGCCATCGCGGAACGGTATGTCGCCGCCCTGAAGGCGGCCGGCAGGGACGGGACGATGATCCTCGTCGACGGAACCCACGACTATCGATCGGTTCGAAGCCCAGCTCTCGAGCAACTCAAGGCGATGGCTTCCCGCTGACGGCCCGCGGCAGCAGCATCGAAGGGCGCGCTCCGGTTCTATCGCAGCTTGGCGATCCCGATCCCGTCGAGCTTGGCGCGGTCCTTGATCGATTCTTCGCTGCGAGTCAGCGCTTTCGAGATCGCCTTCAACGCCATGCCCTTTTTGGCGAGCGTCTTCAGCTTGTCGAGTTCCTCGCCCGTCCAGGGCTGGCGGTGACGTTCAAAACGCTCGGCCACGATGGGCTCCTGCTTTGCCGGAGACAGACGGAGGGGGCGCGGAGGCCTACCCCGATCAGGCGGCTCACCCCTGGCCGGGCTTGACGATCCGGCTCAGGCGGTTGTCGGTGAACATGTAGATTTCGCGGCCGCCGGGCTCGGAGTAGAGCACCTGGGTCTCGCGCTGGCCCTTGCCGCTTTCGCCGATCAGCACATCTGTGGGCCTCGCGCCCTTGAGCTTGACCAGTTCGCATTCGGTGATGCCCTCCGCGATCGACGGCGGCAATGCGCGGCCGGCGGGCGCCTCGGCGCTGCATTCGCCCTCAGGCGTCAGGCTCGCCTCCTGCGTCGCTGCGCGGACCGGGATGGTGCCTGTCACCGTTGCGGTGCTCGTCGTCGTGGTCGTGCGGCCGTCGCGGCTGTCCGAGGTGAAGGAGAAGCCGCCCATATCGACGGAGCAACCGCCCAGCGCCGCGGCGCAAAGGACCAGAACAGACAATCTCACGCTTTTTTCTCCCAGCGGCCTGCATCATCCTGCTGCCAGTAGCTGGCGGCGAGGCCTGACGCCCTGGCCTTCTTCCAATCCTCGCGCGCTGCGGTCAACGCGTCGGGATCGTCACCGTCGAATATCAGGACGACGCGCTCGTAATCATTCATTGCGTCGGGAATGCGGACGCCCTCGGCGCAAATGCGGACCTGCGCGCCATTGGGGTTGTGGTCGTGGGTCGTCAGCACGACCGGACTCGTGGCGGCGTCGGCCTCCATCGCCGTGACGTGCGGCAGAAAGCTCTCGTCCGAATAGGTCCAGAGATGATCGTCGACCGCGCTCAGCCGTTCCTGGCTCGACACCTCGACCACGACCTTCTGTCCGCGCGCCAGGGCCCGGTCGAGGATCGTCGGCAGCACCTGCTCGAGCGGGCGCGACTGGAGATGGAAGAACAGCAGTTCGGCCATCGAAAGCCCTTTTACAGCAGCGGTATGCGGCGCAACTCTACCAGATCGAATCAGCTCTCGTAATGCTCCGCGACCAGCCGGTCGAGCAGGCGCACGCCCCAGCCCGAGCCCCAGGAGCGGTTGGTCTCGGAGTTGGGCGAGCTCATCCCGGTGCCCGCGATGTCGAGATGCACCCAGGGGGTGTCGTTGACATGGCGCTGCAGGAACTGGGCGGCGGTGATCGAGCCGCCATGGCGGCCGGCCGCGTTCTTCATGTCGGCGAACTTCGAATCGATCATCTTGTCGTAGGCCTTGCCAAGCGGCATGCGCCAGACGGTCTCGCCGGTGGCTTTTCCAGCCACGGACAGCCGGTCGGCGAGCTCGTCATTGTTGGAAAACAGCCCGGCATGCTCCTGCGCCAGCGCGACCAGAATCGCGCCGGTCAGCGTCGCCAGATTGATCATGAACTGCGGCTTGAAGCGCTCCTGCGTGTACCAGAGCACATCCGCCAGGACGAGGCGGCCTTCCGCGTCGGTGTTGATGATCTCGATGGTCTGGCCCGAGAGCGAGGTGACGATGTCGCCGGGGCGCTGGGCGTTGCCGTCGGGCATGTTCTCTACGAGCCCGATGATGCCGATGGCGTTGACCTTGGCCTTGCGGGCGGCGAGCGCATGCATCAGGCCGACGACGCAGGCCGCGCCCGCCATGTCGCCCTTCATGTCTTCCATGCCGGCGCCGGGCTTCAGCGAAATGCCGCCGGTGTCGAAGGTCACGCCCTTGCCGACGAAGGCGATCGGCTGGACGCCGCCCTTGGCGCCGTTCCAGCGCATGATCGCGACGCGGCTGTCGCGGCGCGAGCCCTGGCCGACGGCGAGCAATGCGCGCATGCCGATCTTCTTCAGCTGCTTCTCGTCGAGGATCTCGACCTCGACGCCGAGCTTCTCGAGCTTGGCGGCGCGGTCGGCGAACTCCTCGGGGTAGAGCACGTTGGGCGGCTCGTTGACGAGCGTGCGCGCCAGATCGACGCCGGCCGCGACCGCCTCGGCAGCCTTGAAGGCCTTCTTGCCGAGCGACGGGTCCGTCAGGCGCAGCGTCACCGCGATCGGCTGGGCCTCCTCGGGCTTCTTGCTCTTCGTCTTGTACTCATCGAACACATAGGATCGCATCCGCATGCCCAGCGCGATCTCGGCTGCATGTTCTGCCCCAAGCGGCCCTTCCGGCAGCGCCATGATCACGTCGGCGCTGCGGCCATGGCCCAGCCGGCCGGCGATCGCGCCGCCGAGCTTGGCGAAGTCGAGCGTGCCGCGCTCGGCCTCGGGGCCGACCCCGACCGCGATCAGGCGCTCATAGCCGGCGCCGTCGGGCGCCAGCAGCGTCAGGCCCGCCAGCGCCTTGCCCTTGAAGCGTTCGGCGGCAGCCGCGCGGGCGAGCAGGGCGTGGGCGCCCTCCCCCAGCCAATCCTCGGCGACCTTCGGCGGCGTCAGCGTGTCCGACAGCAGGATGACGAGATCCTGCCCCCCGATCGCGTTCAGGGGTTTGATCTCGAGCTTCAGGCGCTGCGACATGATCGGCTCACGATGGTGCGAGTGGACGTTGAACAGAACGAAACAGGCAGGCCGCAAACGATTCCCGTTTGCGCCTTGATTGCGCCTATACCATAGGGTGATTTCTGCGAACCGCCAGCGCGCCGCCTTGCCTCCGCGCTGCCCCACCGGAAAGCCCAGCGTGCTGCTCCAGCGTCTCGACCGCTACATCCTGAAGATCGCGACGATCGCGTCGATTGTCCTGCTGATCGGGCTGACCAGCGTGATCTGGGTGACGCAGGCGCTGCGCGAGGTCGATCTGATCACGGGCAAGGGCCAGACGATCCTGATCTTCTTCACGGTGACGCTTCTGTCGCTGCCGGCGCTGATCGCGGGCATCGCGCCGGTCGCGCTGTTCATGGCGACGCTCTACACGCTGAACCGGCTCAACGGCGATTCCGAGCTGATCGTGATGAACGCGGCCGGCGTCGCGCCGCATCGCATCACCCGGCCCTTCATCGTGCTGACGATCGCGGTTTCGCTGCTCGTGAGCTGGATGACGCTGTCGGTGATGCCGACCGGGTTTCGGATGCTGCGCGACCTGATCACGCTGATCCGCGCGGATTTCGTCGCCAACGTCGTCAAGGAGGGCCAGTTCGTCTCGCTCGATTCCGGCGTCACCTTCCATTACCGCGAACGCGCGGGCGATGCGCTGGTCGGCATCTTCATGCAGGACCGGCGCGACCCCAACCAGCCCTCGATCTATATCGCGGAGCGCGGCCGCACCGTCGAAGTCGACGGGTCCAGCTTCCTGATGCTGGAAAAGGGCACCATCCAGCGCGAGACGAAGAACACCGACACGACCTCGATCATCTCGTTCGAGCGCTACGCGCTGAACCTCTCGGCGCTGTCGGGCGACGCGACGGGCGGCGCCGGTGAAGGCGATGGCGACAAGGTCGTCTACAAGCCACGCGAACGATCGACCTGGCAGCTCCTCAACCAGGACAGGAACGAAAACTACTACAAATACCAGGAGGGGCGGTTCCGGGCGGAGCTGCACAACCGCCTGTCGGCGCCGCTCTACCCGATGGCTTTCATGCTGATCGCCTTCGCCTGCATCGGCGAGGCGCGAACGACGCGCCAGGGGCGCGCGCTGGCGATCCAGGCGGCGATCATGATCGTCGCGGCGACCCGCATCGGCGCTTACATGGCGTGGACGGCGAGCGTCCGATCGCCCTTCGCCGCCGTGCTGCTTTATGTCCTGCCGATCGTCGCCATCGTCGTGGCGACGTCGGTGATCCTCTTCGGTCAGCGCCTGCGGCCCGTCATCGCGCGCATCACTGCGCCGCTGCTGGCGCCTCTCGGCGCGCTGACGACGCGGTTCAGGCGCGCCTGATGCTGCTGATCTCGACCTTCGGACGCTATCTTACGAAGCAGTTCACGCGCTCGATCCTGGGCGTGTTCGGGACGTTCTTCTTCCTGATCGGCACGCTCGATTTCGTCGAACTGATGCGACGGGCCGGCGATTCGCCCTCGGCCACGACGCCGCTGATCGTGCAGCTCGCGCTGTACCGCGTGCCGAGCGTGGCCGAGCAGATCTTTCCCTTCGCGGTGCTGTTTGGTGGCATGTTCGCGCTGCTGTCGCTGAGTCGGAAACTAGAGCTCGTCGTCGCGCGCTCCGTCGGCGTCTCGGCCTGGCAGTTCCTGCAGCCGGCCGCCATGGTCGCCGGCGTGATCGGGCTGGTTTCGATCCTCGTCTACAACCCGGTGGCGGCCGAGCTGAAGCGCAAGGCGACGGCACTGGAGACCAAGCTGTTCGTGCGGGCGGCCGCCACCAGCAATGCCCCCGACATCTGGCTGCGGCAGCGCAGCGTCGACGGGCAGGCGATCATCCGGGCGGCAGGGTCGTTGCCGGACGGTGAAGGCCTTTCGCAGGTCGCGATCTTCAGTTTCTCGCCGGGAGGCGGCTTCGCCGAGCGCATCGACGCCCGCCAGGCCGTCTTGCATCAGGGCTACTGGGAGCTGACGGATGCCCGCGTCATCTCGGCCATGGAAGAGCCACAGACATACAAGAGCTATCTGTTCGCGACGACGCTGGAGCCAGAACAGGTGCGGCAAAGCTTCACACCACCGGAGGCCGTCGGGTTCTGGGCGATGCCGTCCGTCATCGAGCGGACGCGGCGGGCCGGGCTCGATACGACCCGCTACGAACTGCGGTACCAGTCGCTGATGGCGCGGCCATTGCTGCTCGTCGCCATGGTGCTGGTGGCAGCATCCGTTTCCTTAAGATTTTTCAGGTTTGGTGGGGTCACCAAACTGGTGATAGGTGGTGTCGCGGCTGGCTTCATGCTCTATGTTGCGACGCAGCTGTCGGAGGAGCTCGGCTCGTCAGGCATCGTCAACCCGGTGGTGGCGGCCTGGCTGCCTGCAACGATCGGTGCGATGCTGGGCGCTCTGGCGCTCCTCCATCAGGAAGACGGGTAATCGTACTGTGCCTATGGTTAATTTAGGATTGAGCGCATGCTGCCGGGCGTGACACGCATGGCTCGCTTTGCCGCGGCGACCGCCCTGGCCTCGAGTCTTGCCTATGTCCTGGCCCCGGCCGGGACCGCTTTCGCGCAGACCCCAGCCGCAAAGCCGCAGGAGCGGATGGTCGTCGACGCCCGCGAACTCGTCTACGACAACGACAAGAAGACCGTATCGGCCGTCGGCGACGTCCAGATTCTGTATCAGGGCCGGACGATCGAGGCGGACAAGGTCACCTACGACCAGGCCGGCAAGCGCGTCATCGCGACCGGAAACGCCCGCATCACCGAGGCGAACGGCACGGTCATCACGGGCGACCGCTTCAACCTGACCGACGATTTCCGCGACGGCTTCATCGATTCGCTGCGCGTCGTGAACCCGGACAGGACGCGCTTCAGCGCGCCGCGCGCCGAGCGCACGGATGGCGAAACCTTCATCTTCGAGAAGGGCATCTATACGGCCTGCGAGCCCTGCAAGGACAATCCCGAGAGGCCGCCGCTCTGGCAGGTCCGCTCCGCCCGGATCATCCACAAGAAGGCCGAGCAGACGATCTACTACGAGCAGGCGCGCCTGGAATTCGCTGGCGTGCCCCTGGCCTACATTCCCTACATGTCGGGCCCGGATTCGACGGTGAAGCGCAAGTCCGGCTTCCTGTCGCCGAAATTCATCAATACGGGTCCGCTCGGCTTCGGCGTCGGCCTGCCTTACTTCATCAACCTCGCGCCGAACTACGACCTGACGGTCACGCCGACCTATCTCAGCCGCCAGGGTCTGCTCGGACAGGTCGAATGGCGCCATCGCGTCATGAACGGATCCTATACGATCCGCGCCTCGGGTATTTTCCAGCGCGAGAAGGAGGCGTTCCTCGATTCGCCTCTCGGCGCGGGTGACAACACGTTCCGCGGCTCGGTGGAGACCAACGGCAAGTTCTTCATCAATCCGCGCTGGTCGTTCGGCTGGAACGCCTCGATGTCGACCGATCGCTGGTTCTACAAGAACTATCGCATCCTCAACGAGAGCCTGAGCGCGACCACCTATCTGCAGGAGGCGATCTCCACCGCCTATCTGAACGGCCAGAGCGCAACGGCCTGGTTCGACATGCGCGGCTATTACTTCCAGCCGCTGACCTCGGTCGACTGGCAAAAGCAGCAGCCCGTGGTGCTGCCGGTGATCGACTACAACAAGCGCGTGCACAAGCCGACGTTCCTCGGCGGTGAACTCACCTTCAACGCCAATGTCACCTATCTGACCCGGGACGCTGCGGCGTTCCAGCAGCTGCCGCAGCAATCGGCCTATCTGATCAGCGGCACGACGAGCTCCGGCACCGGCTACTCGCTCTATGACGGGTGCGCGGTCTACCAGAAGAACACCTGCCTCATTCGCGGCCTCGCCGGCAACGTCGCGCGGGCGACGGCCGAGGTCTCATGGCGCCGCAACTTCATCGACCCCATCGGGCAGGTCTGGACGCCCTATGCCTCGGTGCGGGCCGACATCTTCTCGGTCAATCCCAACACGACGGGCTATCCGAACGCCAATGTGCGCACGATCGCCGACACCTCCGACGAGGTCTTCGGCCGGGCCATGCCGGCGATCGGCCTGATGTACCGCTACCCCTTCGTCGCCAAGACCTCCTGGGGCACGCATATCATCGAGCCGGTGGCGCAGATCGTGGCGCGCCCGAACGAGACCAACAGCCTACGCGTCGCCAACGAGGATTCGCAGAGCCTCGTCTTCGACGCCAACAACCTGTTCGAGTGGAGCGGCAAGTTCTCCGGCTACGATCGCGTCGAAGGCGGCACGCGGGCCAATGTCGGCGCGCTCTATACCGGCCGCTTCGGCGCGAACGGCTTCGCCAATATGTTGCTGGGCCAGTCCTACCAGATTTCCGGGCGCAACTCCTTCGCCACCGGCGACCTCGTCAACACCGGCCTCGATTCCGGCCTGGAGACGAACAAGTCGGACATCGTCGCGCGCGCGCAGATCTCGCCGATGACGGGGCTGTTCTTCACGGGTGCGACGCGGCTCAACCAGACCACCTTCGAGACCCAGCGGATCGACGCCGCCGCGACCTATGCGACGAGCGTCCTGACCACCTCGGTGGGTTATGGCCGCTACGAGCCGCAGCCGAATCTCGGCATCTTCCGCCGCCGCGAGGGCCTTTCGCTCAACGGATCGGTCGGCGTGACGACCAACTGGCGCCTGCGCGCCGGCGTCCTGTTCGACCTCGACAAGTACAAGTATGACCGCGAGGTGTTCCGCACCCAGTATACCGCCTGGTTGGCCTCGCCGTCGACGATCGCCATGCCGAAATACGCCAATGGCGGCTTGTTCCAGACCGCGTCGACCTCCTTCGGCATCAACTACACCGACGAGTGCACGGTCTTCGACGTGAGCTACTCGCAGAGCTATGCCGACCGGCAGTCGGGCACGACCAAGGATACGCGCACTGTGATGCTGCGCCTCGAACTGCGGACCCTCGGCGAGATCAGCTATTCGCAGAACCTCGATACCTCGTCGGTCGGCGACGGCGTGACCTCCAGCCGCTGATCGGGCCCCGCTGCGGCGGCGCGAGAGGGAGAGGCACGGCGTCATGCACACGCAGACAGGCTCATCCCCCACGCCGCTCGCCCTGACGCAGGGCGATCCCGCCGGCATCGGCCCGGAGATCACGCTGCTCGCCTGGCAGCGCCGCCGGGTGCTGTCTCTTCCGACCTTCGGCGTCATCGCCGATATCGACCACCTGTCGCGGCTGGCGCACAGGCTCTCCCTCGATGTCCCGCTCGTCGCCTGCGACTGGGGCGGCGTCGAGCGTCGCTTTGACGATGCCCTGCCGGTGATCCCCCTCGAACAGGCCGCGCAGGTCGAGCCGGGCCAGCCCGACCCTGCAACGGCCGCCGGGACCATCGCATCGATCACGCAGGCGGTCGCCGCGGTGCGGCAGGGCCGGGCCGGCGCGCTGGTCACCAACCCGATCGCCAAATCGGTGCTCTATGCGGCCGGGTTCGCCCATCCCGGCCATACCGAGTTCCTGGCCCATCTGGCGGCCGATGGCGGAGCTGCTCCGCGGCCGGTGATGATGCTCTGGTGCACCGAGCTCGCCGTGGTTCCGGTGACGATCCATGTCCCGCTGCGGGCCGTGCCCGATCTGCTCACGACCGATATGATCGTCGAGACGGGGCGCATCGTTGCGCAGGCGCTGACGCGCAGATTCGGCATCGCTGCGCCCCGGCTGGCGCTCAGCGGCCTCAATCCGCATGCCGGCGAGAACGGCGCGCTTGGTCATGAGGATACCGCCATCGTGCAGCCTGCGGTCCTGGCGCTGCAGGCACTGGGCTTCGACGCCCGCGGCCCCTACCCCGCCGATACGATGTTCCATGCGAGGGCGCGCGCGGGCTACGACGCCGCGCTGGCGATGTATCACGATCAGGCGCTGATCCCGATCAAGACGATCGCCTTCGACGAGGGCGTCAACGTCACACTCGGCCTGCCCTTCATTCGCACCTCGCCCGACCACGGCACGGCCTTCGACATCGCCGGCAAGGGCATCGCGCGGCCAGACAGCCTGATCGCAGCCCTGAAGCTGGCCGCGCGCATGGCAGCGCGACACGAGCAAGAGACGCCATGAGCCAGATCGATTCGCTGCCGCCGCTGCGCGAGGTCGTCGAGCGTCACGGCCTGATGGCGCAGAAGTCGCTGGGCCAGAATTTCCTCTACGATCTCAACCTGACCTCGCGGATCGCCCGCTCCGCCGGGCCTCTGGCGGGCGAAACCGTCGTCGAGATCGGTCCCGGCCCCGGCGGGTTGACGCGCGCCCTGCTCGCCAACGGCGCCGGCCGCGTGATCGCGATCGAGCGTGACCGGCGCTGCCTGCCGGCGCTGGCGGAGATCGCGGCGCATTATCCCGGACGGCTCGACGTCATCGACGGCGATGCGCTGGCGGTCGATCTGTCGCCTCACCTCAACGGGCAGCCGGCCCGGATCATCGCCAACCTTCCCTACAACATCGGCACGCCGCTGCTCGTCGGCTGGCTGAGCCCCGAAGCCTGGCCGCCCTGGTGGACGTCGCTGACGCTGATGTTCCAGCGCGAGGTCGCGGAACGGATCGTGGCGACGCCTGACGAACGCGCCGATTACGGCCGGCTGGCGGTGCTGTGCAACTGGCGCTGCGAAACGAAGATCCTGTTCGACGTGCCCCGCAGCGCCTTCGTGCCGCCGCCGAAAATCACCTCCGCCGTGGTGCAGCTCATCCCTCGCCAGACGCCCGAGCCCTGCGACCGGCGTCTGCTGGAACGCATCACGCTTGCGGCCTTCGGCCAGAGGCGGAAAATGCTGCGGCAGAGCCTGAAGGCCGTTCTGGCGGAGCCGGGAGCATGGATCGAAGCGGCCGGGCTGATGCCGACCGCGCGCGCGGAAGAAATCCCCGTGGCAGGCTTTGTGCGTCTGGCGAACACCCTGCCGGACCACGCCTGAACGGATCGCGATTCGAGCCGCGCGGGCGCGTTGCCGCCCACCGTCTAGGAGAGCCGCCCCATGCTGCGCACCACCACGCTGCTGCGGAATGCCTGCCTCGGCATCGCCCTCGCGGCGATCGCTGCGCCTGCCCACGCGCAGACCCTCGATTTCCCGAGCAAGCCGATCAAGATCGTCGTCGGCTTCGCGGCGGGCGGCGCTCCCGACGCGCTCGCACGGATCGTTGCGGAGACGCTGACGCAGCGCTGGCGCCAAGGCGTCACCGTCGAGAACCGCGTCGGCGCCCAGGGCAATACGGCGATGGCGGCCGTCGCGAAGGCCGAGCCGGACGGCCATACACTCGCGCTGATGCCGGTCGGCAATGCCGCCGTGAACCCGGCTCTGTTCGCCAACCTGCCTTATGATCCGGTCAGGGATTTCGCGCCCGTGACGCAGATTGCGAGCGTCGAGAACGTGCTCGTGGTCTCGGCCTCGTCGCGGATCACCTCGCTCCAAGACCTCGTCGCGCGCGGACGCGGCGGGCCGGGCACGCTGACCTATGCGTCGCCGGGCGCAGGTAGCCTCGCCCATCTCGCGGCGGAACTCCTGGCACGCTCGGCCGGCTTCACCATGACGCATGTGCCCTATCGCGGCGTGGCCCCGGCGCTGACCGACGTGATGCGTGGCGATGTCGATCTGATCGTAGCGCAGCTCTCGACCGCCAAGCCCTTGATCGACGGCGGGCAGTTGCGCGCTCTGGGCCTGGCCAGCAACCAGCGAAGTACGGTGATGCCGGACCTGCCCACGATCGCGGAGGCGCTCGCCCTGCCCGGCTTCGAGGCGGTCTCATGGTATGCGCTGATGGCGCCCGCCGGGACGCCGGAACCCGTCGTCGCCCGGCTGAACGAAGCCGTGGCGCAGGCTGTGCGGTCTCCCGACATCGCGGCCGCCATGGCGGCGCAAGGGGCCACCCCGATCGGCAATTCGCCCGCCGAACTGGCCGCGGTCATCGCGACCGATACGGCTCGGTGGACGAAGCTCGTGCGAGAGGCCGGTATCCAGCCGAACTGAAGCGCGATCCGCCGTTACGGAAGCGTCTCGTTCAGCAGTTGCTCGACGAACTCGCCGAGGCCGATCGCCCGGCTGCGCTTGAGCCGCTCTGCCGCCAGGATCGAGCGAACGGCGTCATAGGCCTTGTCGAGATCGTCGTTGACGATGACGTAGTCATAAACGGTCCAGCGCGCGATCTCCTCGCGGGCATTGGCCAAACGCTTGGCGATGACCTCCGGCGCATCCTCGGCGCGGCGAACGAGACGCGACCGCAGCTCGGCCATCGAGGGCGGAAGGATGAAGATCGAGACGACATCCTCGCGGGCGCGCTCCAGGATCTGCTGGGTGCCCTGCCAGTCGATGTCGAAGAGCACGTCGCGACCGGCCTTCAGCGATGCCTCCACGGGCTTGCGGGGGGTGCCGTAGCCGTTGCCGTGGACCTCGGCCCATTCGAGCAGTTCGTCGCGATCGCGCATCTGCTCGAAGGTTTCGCGGTCGATGAAATGGTAGTGAACGCCCTCGATCTCGGATGGCCGCTTGGCCCGCGTCGTGACCGAGATCGACAGGTCGAGATTGGTCTCGCTGGGCGACTTCGACAGCGTCCGCGTCAACGTCGATTTTCCCGCGCCCGAGGGCGAGGACATGATCATGATGAGCCCGCGACGGGCCGGGCGCAGGACATCGGCCATCAGCACTTACTCCACATTCTGGACCTGCTCGCGCATCTGGTCGACGACCGTGCGAAGCTCGAGGCCGATGCGCGACAGACCGGCATCGCCCGCCTTGGCGCAGAGCGTCGAGGCTTCGCGGCCGAACTCCTGCGACAGGAAATCGAGCTTGCGGCCGATCGGCCCGCCCTGCTCGAGGAGCAGGCGCAACGCCGCGACATGAGCCTGCAGCCGGTCGATCTCCTCGCGGATATCGGCCTTGACCGCCAGCAGCGCCGCCTCCTGATGCAGGCGCTGCGGGTCGAGCGCCTGGCTCGCCTCCAGCAGCAGGCCGACTTGGGCCGTGATGCGCTCGCGGATCGCATCGACGCCCCGCGCCGGATGCTGCTCGGCCTGCGTCGTCAGCCGGGCAATGGTCTCAAGATGACCGGTCAGCAGGGCTTCCAGCGCTCGCCCCTCGCTGCCGCGCGCATCCCTCAGCCCAAGGACGACCGTGTCGAGGGCCGCCAGCGCTGGCGCCTCGATCACGGTCAGGGCGTCCTTGCCCTCTTCTGCGAGCTCGATCACGCCCCTGATGCCGAGCAGCCCGTCATAGGAAGGGGGGCGAACCGTGTCGGAAGCCGGCAGCCGCGCGATGGACTGAAGCAGCGCCGCCAGCACCGCTTCGTTGATGCGGGGACGGGCCGGCCCGGCATCGCTGGTGACCTGGAGATTGACGTGCAGCGTGCCGCGGGCGAAAGCGCCGGTCAGCCGCTTGCGGGCCGCTTCGGCCAGCACCTCGAAACCCGGCGGGACGCGCACGCGGATGTCGAGGCCGCGGCCGTTCACGCTGCGGATTTCCCAGGCGAAGGCGTGAATGCCCACCGTGCCGGCAGCACGGGCAAAGCCCGTCATGCTTTCGATCGCCATGGTGCCCGTTCTCCGCCCCCTCGATTGCGGCCGGACCGTAGTGGCGGGGGCATCACGGGGCAAGCGTCGGGAGGCGGACCGCGACACGAAGATGGGGACGAAACACCCGTCGCTCAGGCGTCAGGGCCTGAGCGCGGGAATCTGCTTGGGCGAATTCAGGTCGAAGGTCTTGTTCAGCAGCGGGTCGCGGGCGGTTCCCTCCGAGGCGTCAAAGGCCCGCGCACGGGTACCCGCAAGATTGGCTCCCTGCTGCAGCGCCGGCGCGCCCGCGCGGCGGTTGGCGGGAGCCGGCCAGGTCTCAACCGCCTCGCCATCGGCCGGCTGCTGCGCGGGAGCTTCCGACCGCGTATCGGGCGCAGGAGGCGGCTCGACCTTGTCCACGGAGGCTTCCGCCGGAGGCTTGCCCGGCTCGCGCCTGACCGCCTCGATCTGGCGCCAGCGTCCGACATTGCGGTTGTGCTGTTCCAGGGTCTCGGCGAAGGCATGACCACCGCTGCCGTCGGCGACGAAATAGAGATCCTTGGTCCGCGAATGGTTGACCACGGCCTCCATGGCGGCGCGACCGGGATTGGCGATCGGCCCCGGCGGCAGGCCATCGATGACATAGGTGTTGTAGGGCGTCGCCTGCGTGATCTCGCTGCGCTGGATCGACCGGCCGAGCGTGCCCTTGCCGCCGACGATGCCATAGACGATCGTCGGGTCGGACTGGAGCTTCATCTTGCGGTTCAGCCGGTTGATGAACACTCCGGCGACGCGCGGCCGCTCGTCGGCGCGGCCGGTCTCCTTCTCGACGATCGAGGCGAGAACCACGAGTTCCTGCGGTGTCTTGATCGGAAGATCGGCGGGCTTGCGCTCCCAGATCCGCGCCAGCACGGCACGCTGGTCGCGCGTCATGCGGTCGATGATCGCCTGCCGGCTGAAGCCGCGGGGAATCCGGTAGGTGTCGGGCAGGATCGAGCCTTCGCGCGGCACCTGGATGATGTCGCCCGACAGCAGATCGTTCTCGCGCAGCCGCGCCACGATCTGCTCGCTGGTGAGCCCTTCCGGAACCGTGATCGAATGCTCGACGACCTTGCCGTCGGCGATGATGTCGAGGATGTCCGCCTGGCTGGCACGGGCCTTGAACAGATACTCGCCGGCCTTCAGCTTGGTCCAGTTGCCGCTGACCAGGGCCGAGATCCGGAACGACCAGGGGTGTTCGATCATCCCCTCGTGCTGGAGCAGTTCGGCGATCTCCGTCAGGCCGCTGTCCTTGGGAATGATCAGCACCCGGTCGCTGGCGAGCGGGCCCGGCGCACGGCTCTGGCTACCGACCATGGCGATCCCGGCGCCGGCCAGGCCGCCGACGACGAGAAGCGCCGTAAAGAGACCGCTCATCATCGCGATGAAGGGGCTGCTGCGCCGGCGGCGACGCGCCTTGGGCGGCGGCGCAGGAGGGGCCACCGGCTTCAGCGCCTCGCTGGGGCTCTTGGGGGCAACGCGGGGCGAATGATTCACGGCAGTAGCGCTCGCATTTTCGACTTCATCGCGGCACGCAAAACGGCCAGACGGAACGACACGCGACCCGGGCATCGCCCGGCAGCCTGCCAACGCATTAGAACCGGATTCACGACGCCTGTGAAAGCAAAATCGCGCTTTCGCGGCCGCAGCGCACTCTACCCAACATTATGGCGAAAGCGCGCTGCCAGCGGCCGTCAGGCGCCGTCGACGTAACGGCGCATGACCAGAGACGCGTTGGTGCCGCCGAATCCGAAGGAGTTCGACAGGACGACATCGATCTTTCGCTTGCGCGCAACATGGGGAACGAGATCGAGATCGGTCTCGACGGAGGGGTTGTCGAGATTGATCGTCGGCGGCGCGATCTGGTCGCGGATCGCGAGGATCGCGAAGATCGCCTCGACGGCACCGGCCGCGCCGAGAAGATGCCCGGTCGCCGACTTGGTCGACGACATGGCCGGCTTGCGGGGCGCATTTGCGAGGAGCCGCTCGGCGGCGCGCAGTTCGATCTCGTCGCCGAGCTGCGTGGAGGTGCCGTGCGCATTGATGTAGTCGAGTTCGGAGGCGGCGATGCCGGCGCGCTTCAATGCAGCCGACATGCAGCGATAGGCGCCGTCGCCATCCTCGGCCGGCGAGGTGATGTGATAGGCGTCGCCCGACATGCCGTAGCCGACGACCTCGGCATAGATCCGCGCGCCGCGGGCCAAAGCATGTTCCAGTTCCTCGAGCACGACGACGCCAGCGCCCTCGCCCATGACGAAGCCGTCGCGGTCCTTGTCATAGGGACGCGAAGCCTTCTCGGGCGTGTCGTTGAAATCCGTGGAAAGGGCGCGGCAGGCGCAAAAGCCGGCGATGCCGAGCCGGTTGATCGCCGATTCGGCGCCTCCTGCGACCATCACCTCGGCATCGCCGAGCGCGATCATGCGGGACGCGTCGCCGATCGCGTGCGCGCCGGTCGAGCAGGCCGTGACGACGGAATGATTGGGGCCCTTGAGGCCATGCTCGATCGAGACATAGCCGGCCGCGAGATTGCTCAGCCGGCCCGGAATGAAGAAGGGCGAGAGACGGCGCGGACCGCGCTCCTTGAGCAGGATCGACGCCTCGTAGATGCCTCCGAGCCCGCCGATGCCGGAACCGATGGCGACGCCGGTCGCGATCTGGTCCTCGTAGCTTTCGGGCTTCCAGTTCGCATCGGTCAGCGCCTGCTTGGCGGCGGCCATGGCGAAGACAATGAAATCGTCGACCTTGCGCTGCTCCTTGGGCTCCATCCAGTCGTCGGGATTGAATGTGCCGTTCGAGCCGTCGCCACGCAGGATGTTGCAGGCGATCCGCGCCGGCAGATCGCTGCAGTCGAAGCTGGTGATGGGGCCGGCGCCACTGGCGCCGGCGAGAATACGAGACCATGTCGGCTCGACGCCGCAGGCAAGCGGCGTCACCATGCCAAGACCGGTCACGACGACACGTCGCATCGGGAGACTACGCGAAACCATGGCGCTTTCTGCGGTGACCGACCTTGCGGCCGATCAGGCGGTCTTGGACAGGAACTTGACGGCGTCGCCGACGGTCACGATCGTCTCGGCCGCGTCGTCGGGGATCTCGACGCCGAACTCTTCCTCGAACGCCATCACGAGTTCGACCGTGTCGAGGCTGTCAGCCCCGAGGTCCTCGATGAAGTTGGCGCCATCCACGACCTTCTCAGGCTCGACGCCGAGATGCTCGACCACGATCTTCTTCACGCGCTCGGCGACATCGCTCATGGGTCTTTTCCTTAACGATTGAAACAAGCGGCGCTGGATCGCGCCGCTGAGAGGGGCTTTCACTCCTGAATCCCGCCGAACCGCAACGGTGTCGGCGAGCCGGAACTCGAAGCCTGCACAAACGCAACAACCGGGTTCCCGTCAAGTCCCCCGGGTCCCGTATCGCGGCCCGCTGGCGCTAGTTAACACACGATATGATGGCTGGCGAGTGGAGGGACGCAAACGAAGAAATCTTCCAGAAAGCTTCGCAAATCCTTCAGATCATTGTCATTCCACCGTTGACGTGAAGCGTTTGGCCCGTCACGTAACCGGCCTCCGTGCTGGCGAGGAAGGCAACCGCCGCCGCCACGTCGGCGCCCGAGCCGAGGCGCCCCATCGGCACGTCGGACAGGATGCCTTCGCGTTGCTTGTCGGTCAGACCTTGCGTCATTGGAGACTCGATGAAGCCCGGCGAGACGACGTTGACGGTGATGTTGCGGCTGGCGACTTCCGCGGCGAGCGCCTTCGACATGCCGATCAGGCCAGCCTTGGAGGCGGCGTAATTGCCCTGCCCCGGATTGCCGCTGGTGCCGACCACCGAGCCGATCGAGACGATGCGACCATAGCGGCGTCGCATCATCGACTTGACCGCCGCACGCGAAAGCCGGAACGCCGCCGTCAGGTTGATCGCGATGACGCTGTCCCAGTCCTCGTCCTTGAGCCGCACGAAGAGATTATCCTTCGTCACGCCGGCATTGTTGACGAGAATGTCGAGACCGCCGAGCTTTTCCTCCGCGGCCGGGACGAGCGCCTCGACGGACTCCTTGTCGGCGAGGTTGCAGGGCGTGATCACGACGCGATCGCCAAGTTCCGCAGCCAGTGCCTCCAGCGCCTCGGCGCGCGTGCCCGACAGCGCGACAGTGGCCCCCTGCGCGTGAAGCGCCCGCGCAATCGCGCCCCCCAAGCCTCCGGTCGCACCCGTGACCAGGGCCTTCTTGCCCGTCAGATCAAGCATCGTCTCTCCCTTTCGGCATTGCGCCGTTCTTATGCCCGTTCAGGGCTTGTAACCAGCGATGTCCTCGGCCGTTCCCACCGAAACGGGCGTTGCACCCGCCGCGATTCGCTTGACGAGCCCCGCGAGGACCTTGCCGCTGCCGGCCTCGACGAAGCGCGTCACGCCAGCCGCCGTCATGGCCTCGACGCATTCGCGCCAGCGGACGGTGCCGGTGACCTGCGCCACCAGCGACGCCCGGATGGCATCGGGCTCGACGAGCGGCGCCGCACCGACATTGGCCATGACGGGCACGACGGGAGCGCGCATCGCGACATCCGCGAGTGCGGCCTGCATGGCTTCGGCTGCCGGCTGCATCAGCGAGCAGTGGAAGGGCGCGGACACCGGCAATAGCATGGCGCGCCTCACGCCGCGTTCGCCCGCCAGCGCGATGGCGCGTTCGATGGCCGCTTTGGCGCCCGACAGCACGACCTGGCCGCCGCCATTGTCATTGGCGACCTCGCAGACCTGACCCTGCGCCGCATCGGCGGCGATGGCCTTCGCCAGATCAAACTCGGCGCCCAGCAGCGCCGCCATGGCTCCCTCACCCGGCGGCACGGCCTTCTGCATGGCGTCGCCGCGAATGCGCAGAAGGCGCGCGGCGTCGCTGATGCTGAAGGCGCCCGCGGCCGCAAGCGCCGAGTATTCCCCGAGTGAATGTCCGGCGACGAAGGCCGCGTCGCGCTTCAGGTCGAGGCCGGCCTCCGCTTCGAGCACGCGGATGACGGCGAGACTGACGGCCATCAGCGCCGGCTGGGCGTTGGTGGTCAGCGTCAATTCGTCGAGGGGACCCTCCCACATCACCGCCGACAGCTTCTGCGACAGCGCCGAATCGACCTCGTCGAAGACGGCCCGGGCGGCGGGAAAGGCGTCGGCCAGAGACTTGCCCATGCCTACCGCCTGCGAGCCCTGGCCGGGGAAGAGGAAAGCGGTCGTCATTCGTCAGCCTCGAATTCAAAGGTTTTAAGTGGATTCACGGCGCTGTCACATTGCCTTGGAGGTCAAGTCAAGCGCGCAACGGGAATTTTCGCCCGCCAAACCCGCCGTCTGAACGGATTTTGGTTGCATGACGGGGTGCAAGCCTGTAACGACCGGCTCCTGTTTGTTCGGCCGGAGGCTGAACGGATGGCGCTGCGCCCGTCAGATGACGACGCCGCCGCGCAGGCTCTTCAGCATGAGCCGTCATCCCGTGTCTCCGCCTTCGATGAAATCCTGTCGGGCCTTATCCAGGGCTCGGAGGGCTCCGCGCCGAACGAAGCAGGGTGAAACGAGGAAGGCCAACCATGGCATTGTACGAGCATGTTCTGCTCGCGCGGCAAGACGTCAGCGCGCAGCAGGTCGAAGCCCTTGTCGAGACGTTCAAGGGCATCATCGAGGCGAATGGCGGCTCGGTCCCCAAGGTCGAGTACTGGGGCGTGAAGTCGCTGGGCTATCGCATCAAGAAGAACCGCAAGGCGCATTATTCGCTTTTGAACATCAACGCCCCCTCCGCCGCCGTGCTGGAGATGGAGCGCCAGATGCGTATCAACGAGGACGTGCTGCGCTTCATGACGATCCGCGTCGAGGAGCTCGAGGAAGGCCAGTCGGCCATGCTCCAGAAGCGTGACCGCGATGACCGTGGCGATCGGGGCGACCGCTTCGACCGTCCCGGCGGCGGCGACCGTTTCGACCGTGGCGGCGACCGCGGCCCGCGCCGTGACCGCCCGCGTCGCGACGACGAAGCTGCTCCCGAAACGACCGGCGCGGAGGCCTGAGCCATGTCGACTGCATCTGCCGGCGCACGCCGCCCCTTCTTCCGCCGTCGCAAGTCCTGCCCCTTCTCGGGCGAGGGCGCTCCGAAGATCGACTACAAGGATGTGCGCCTGCTCTCGCGCTACATCTCCGAGCGCGGCAAGATCGTGCCGTCGCGCATCACGGCGGTCTCCGCCAAGAAGCAGCGCGAGCTCGCCCAGGCGATCAAGCGCGCCCGCTTCCTCGGCCTGCTGCCCTACGTCATCCGCTGAGCGGATCTGAAAGTCCCCGGCGGCGAGCGATCGCCGCCGGTTTGCCTATCCCAACCAGTCGCCCTGTGGTGCAACTCCACCGGGTTCGTTGAGGCGACGAGCCTCTCACCCTGCCCGGCCGATCAGGCCCGGGAGCAGCGGGACAGCAGGACAACAAATGATTCCGGTCGTCGGCATCGGCGCGGGCCTCGTAGCGGCCCTGCTCTTTTCAGTGGTGATCACCGGATCGCCGCTGGCCGTGCTGTTGTATTCGGCCGCCCCTCTCCCGATCCTGATCGCCGCGCTCGGCTGGAACCATCGCGCCGGGCTGTTTGCCGTCGGCGCCGGCGCCATCGCCGTGGCCTTCGCGCTGAGCGTTCCGGCCGGCATCGCCTTTGCGCTGATCATCGCGCTGCCGGCCTGGTGGATCGCCTATCTCGCCTTGCTGGCGCGGACGAATGGCGACGGCGCCACCGAATGGTATCCGCTCGGCCATCTGATGGTCTGGATCGCCGCGACCGCGACGCTGGCGACGATCGCCAGCGCTCTGGTGATGACCACGGATTACGAGACCTATCGCTCGGTCATCGCCCGCATCGTCGACAATCTCCTGGCGGAGATGGTCCGCAGCAAGATGCTCACCCTGCCCCAGGGCACCACGCAGGCCGAGCTCGCCGCCAGCGTCACGCCGCTTCTCGTGCGGGCGGTTCCGCTGGGCATCGGCGCCTCCGTCGTGACGACCATCACGGCCAATCTCTGGCTGGCTGCGAAGACCGTGCAGCTCTCGGGCCGGCTGCCGCGCCCCTGGCCGTTCATTCCCTCCACGACGCTGCCGCGCCCGGCTCTGCTGCTGCTGGCGGTGGGGCTGGTCACGGCCCTTCTGGACGGCTTCATCGGGTTGGCCGGCGCCGCCCTGGTCGGCTCGCTCTTTGCCGCCTTCATGTTCACAGGCCTGTGCCTGCTGCACGACCTGTCGCGCGGCCAGGCGTGGCGGACTCCGATGCTGGTCAGCGTCTATGTCGCGCTCGTCGTGATGCAGGCCGTGCTGACGCCCCTGCTCGGGCTTGCCGGCATGATCGACACCCTTCTGCGCCTGCGCAGGCAGGCCCCGCCACCACCGCCTTCCAATCCCTGATACCCACCGATCCCAAGAAGGAGACAATACCATGGAAGTGATCCTGCTCGAACGCGTCGCCAAGCTCGGCCAGATGGGCGAAGTCGTCCGCGTCCGCGACGGCTTCGGCCGCAACTACCTGCTGGCCCGCGGCAAGGCGCTGCGCGCCACCGAGGAGAACCGCAAGCGCTTCGAGAGCCAGAAGATCGAGCTCGAGACCCGCAACCTCGAACTGAAGTCGGAAGCCGAATCGGTCGCCGAGACGCTCGATGGCCTCAGCGTCGTGATGCTGCGCCAGTCGGGCGAGTCGGGCGTGCTCTACGGCTCGGTCTCGACCCGCGACATCGCCGAGGCCCTGGTCGCCGAGGGCTTCCACGTCGCCCGCAGCCAGGTCACGCTGAACGCGCCGATCAAGACGCTCGGCCTGCACACGGTCCCGGTCGTGCTGCACCCTGAGGTTTCGGTCACCGTCACCGTCAACATCGCCCGTTCGGCCGAGGAAGCCGAGCGTCAGGTGCGCGGCGAGAACGTCACGGCGCGCGAGGCGTTCGACCTCGATGATCTCGGCCTCGAGGTCGGTGCGGCGCTGGCCGAAGCCGGCGAAGACGACCGCTGAGACTGCGGGCCTCAAGGCCCCTCGAAAGGCGTCGCGCTCACGCGCGGCGCCTTTTTCATTTGTACACAACGGGCGGCCATCGCCGCCCCCTTCGGTGCCCCCAACGGACAATCCCCCCGGCTCTCCCATGCGCGAGATCAAGGCGCGTGCGTCTCACAGGCCTATGAAAGAGGCGCTGGGACGACAGAGGGAACGACGCCGATGAAAGCCGCATGCTGGCACAAGGCTCACGACATCCGCGTCGAGGAGGTTCCCGAACCGGCGCCTGCGGCCGGCCAGGTCAAGATCAAGGTCGCCTGGGCGGGGATCTGCGGCAGCGACCTGCACGAATATCTCGCCGGCCCGATCTTCATTCCCGTGGACCAGCCGCACCCCCTCAGCCATGACCGCGCGCCCATCGTGATGGGACACGAGTTTTCCGGCGAGGTGGTCGAGGTCGGATCGGACGTCACCCGCATTCGCCCCGGAGATCGCGTCGTCGTCGAACCGATCCTCGCCTGCGGCGTCTGCGTCGCCTGCCGGCACGGCAAATACAATCTGTGCGACAAGCTGGGCTTCCACGGCCTTTCGGGCGGCGGCGGCGGCTTCGCCTGCCATACCGTGGTGGACGAGCGCATGGTCCATGTGATGCCCGCGGGCCTCTCCTTCGAACAGGGGGCGCTCGTCGAGCCTGCCGCCGTCGCGCTGCACGCCGTGCGGCTCAGCAGCCTCAAGGCGGGCGGCACCGCGGCGGTCTTCGGAGCGGGCCCCATCGGTCTTCTGCTCGTCGAGGCGCTACGCGTCGCCGGCGCCGCCGCCATCCATGTCGTGGAACTGTCGCCGCAGCGGCGCGCCAAGGCGCTCGAACTCGGCGCGACGACCGTCACCGACCCTTCCAAGGATGACCCGGTCGCCACGCTTCGTGGATTGTCCGCTGGCGGCGTCGACGTCGCCTTCGAAGTCACGGGCGTGCCCAAGGTGCTGCAGCAATGCATCGAAGCGACGCATTACGAAGGCGAAACGGTCATCGTCTCGATCTGGGAAAGGGAAGCCGCCTTCCAGCCCAACACCGTCGTTCTGAAAGAGCGCGTGGTGCGCGGCATCATCGCCTATCGCGATATCTTCCCGGCGGTGATGGCGCTGATGGTGAAGGGCTTTTTCCAGGCCGAGACATTGGTGACCAAGCGCATAGCACTCGATGACATCGTCTCGGAAGGCTTCGAGGCGCTCGTCCAGGACAAGCAGCACATCAAGATCCTGGTCCAGCCGCCCCAGTGAGAGCGCCGCCAGACGGCGCTCCGCGCTCGCAAGGATTCGGCTCTCGACGCACCACTACGCGCCGAACCTGTGGACAGCGGGCAGAGTTCCGCCTAAATCTTGCGTTCCTTCTTTGTTCCCGTTCCGCTACGGGTCGATTCTGACCTATCGAAGGCCATGGCCACAGCAACCGCACTCGTCGCCCGCCTCGAAACCCGCGAGGCGGAATACCGCGTCCAGCCTCACAACATCGAGGCCGAGCAGGCGCTCTTGGGCGCGATTCTGGTCAACAACGACGCCTTCTACCGCGTCTCGGACTTCCTGCTGCCGGACCACTTCTTCGAGCCGATCCACCAGCGCGTCTTCGAGCTGTCGTCGAGCCTGATCCGGGCCGGCAAGATCGCCACCCCGATCACGCTGAAGACCTTCGTCGGCGAGATCGATCTCGGCGGCATCACCGCCTCGCAATATCTCGCCCGCCTCGCGGCGGAGGCAACGACCGTCATCAACGCCGGCGATTACGGCCGCAACATCTACGATCTCGCGATCCGCCGGCAACTGATCGGCGTGGGCGAGGACCTGGTCAATGTGGCCTATGACTCGCCGGTCGACGCGCCCCCGCGCGAGCAGATCGAGGAGGCCGAGCGCAAGCTCTACGAGCTCGCCGAAAAGGGCCGCTACGAGGGCGGCTTCCAGAAGTTCGATACGGCGCTCTATACCGCCATCGAGATGGCCGCCAACGCCTATCAGCGCGCCGGCGGCCTCTCGGGCATCTCGTCGGGGCTGCGCGATCTCGACCAGCGCATGGGCGGCCTGCAGCCCTCCGACCTGATCGTGCTCGCCGGCCGACCGGCCATGGGCAAGACGTCGCTGGCCACCAACATCGCCTTCAATATCGCCAAGGCCTGGCGCGGCGAGCGCCAGACCGACGGCACGATCAAGACGGTCGATGGCGGCATCGTCGCGTTCTTCTCGCTGGAAATGTCGGCCGACCAGCTCGCGACGCGTATCGTGGCCGAGCAGTCGGGCATCTCATCCTACAAGATCAGGCAGGGCCGGATCACCGAGGCTGATTTCGCCCGGCTGACCGATGTCGCGGCGCAGATCGAGAAGCTGCCGCTCTATATCGACCAGACCGGCGGCATCTCGATTGCCCAGCTCGTCGCCCGCGCCCGGCGGCTCAAGCGCCAGAAGGGCCTCGACGTCCTGTTCATCGACTACCTCCAGCTTTTGTCGGGCTCCAACAAGAACAGCCAGAACCGCGTGCAGGAGCTGACGGAGATCACGACCAGCCTGAAGGCCCTGGCCAAGGAGCTTGTCGTGCCGATCGTCGCGCTCTCGCAGCTCTCGCGTCAGGTCGAGAGCCGCGACGACAAGCGCCCGCAGCTCTCCGACCTGCGCGAATCCGGCTCGATCGAGCAGGACGCCGACGTGGTGATGTTCGTCTATCGCGACGAGTACTACCTCAAGGGCAAGGAGCCGCGGCCGGGCACCGAAGAACACAACAAGTGGCAGATCGAGATGGAGGCGGCCCATGGTGTCGCCGAGCTGATCATCGGCAAGCAGCGCCATGGCCCCACCGGCGCGATCGCCCTGCAGTTCGACGCCGAGGTGACGCGCTTCTCCGACCGCGCCGACGAAATGCGACTCCCGGATCGCGAATGAGCCCCTTCGATACGCCCGACGCCGAAACCTGCGGCACCGTCCTGACGATCGACCTCGGCGCGCTCGTCGCCAACTGGCGCGATCTCCAGGCGCGAGCCGGCACCGAAGCCGCCGCCGTCGTCAAGGCGAACGCCTATGGCCTCGGGATCGAGCCCGCCGTCACCGCGCTCGCCGCCGCCGGCTGCAGGAGCTTTTTCGTCGCCCATCTCTCCGAAGGCGTGCGTGCGCGCACCGTCGCGCCGGACGCCACGGTCTACATTCTCAACGGATTGCTACCGGGCAGCAGCGGCGCTTACGCCGAGCATGATCTGTCGCCGGTTCTCGGTTCCCGCGAGGAACTGGAGGAATGGGCGGCGTTTCGCTCCAGTGGGGCGCGCGTCAGGCCGGCCGCGCTGCATCTCGACACGGGCATGAACCGGCTCGGGCTCGCAGCGGGCGATGGCCTCGAGGCGATCGTCGCATTGAAGCCAGAGATCGACGCCGCCGGAATCGGGCTGGTGATGAGCCATTTCGCCTCCTCGGAAGACGAGGCAGACCCGGCCAATGGCCGCCAGATGACGGCTTTCGCCGCCATCGCCGCCGCCCTCCCCGGCATCCCGGCCTCGCTGAAGAACTCGTCCGGCCATTTCCTGAAGGACTGCACCTCCTATCAGCTGACGCGTCCCGGCTATGCGCTCTATGGCGGCAACCCCACGCCGGGCCAGCCCAACCCGATGCGGCCCGTGGTCGGCCTCACCTCGCGCATCCTGCAGCTGCGCAATGTCCGGGCCGGCACGCAGGTCGGCTATAACGGGCGCTGGACGGCCCAGCGCGACAGCCGGCTCGCCACGATCTGCCTCGGCTATGCCGACGGCTATCCGCGCAATGCGAGCGGGACCGACACGAGCAAGGGCGGCAGCGCGATTGTTGATGGCGTGGTCTGTCCCTTCGTCGGGACCGTCTCGATGGATCTGGTCATCATCGACGTGACGAATCTGCCCGCGGCGTCGGTGAAGCGCGGCGATCCGGTCAGGCTGATCGGCGGCCCGCTCGATCTGGATACGGTCGGCGCGGGGGCCAAGACCATCGGCTACGAGATCCTGACCAGCCTCGGCCGCCGGCATGCGCGACGCTATGTCGGGGTTTAGGGTGAGCGGCTCCGCTGTCATTCCGGGGCACGGCGCAGCCGTGAACCCAGAACCCACGACCGGGCTCGACCTTTGCCGAGCCCGGTTGCGAGCTTACGCCCGGTCGTGGGTTCCGGGTTCTTCGCTGAAGCGAAGCCCCGGAATGACAGTTTAGCGATGGCCAAGCGCGGCCCGACCTATACCTGCCAGGCCTGCGGGGCGGTCTATCATCGCTGGCAGGGCAAGTGCGACGCCTGCGGGACCTGGTCGTCCCTGTCGGAGGAGGCGCAAGCCGCGCCTGTCCCCGGCGCGCGCGCGGCCGGCGGCAAGGCGCGTGGCCGTGTCTTCGCGCTGGAGAGCCTGAAAGGCGATACGCAGGACGCGCCGCGCGTCGTCGCCGGCATCGGGGAACTCGACCGCGTCACCGGCGGTGGCTTCGTCCCGGGCTCGGTGCTGCTCATCGGCGGCAACCCCGGCATCGGCAAATCGACGCTCCTGATGCAGGCCTGCGCGGCGCTCGCCCTGTCGGGACGGCGCGTCGTCTATGTTTCGGGCGAAGAATCGACCGGACAGGTGCGCCTGCGCGCGGAGCGGATGGGTCTGGCCGATGCGCCTGTGGACCTCGCCGCCGAGACCAATGTCGAGGACATTATCGCGACGCTGCAACAGGGCGCCCGCCCTGCCCTCGTGGTGATCGATTCGATCCAGACGATGTGGTCGGGCGAGGTCGAAAGCGCGCCGGGCACCGTCACGCAGGTGCGCGGCTCGGCCCAGTCTCTTATCCGCTACGCCAAGACCAGCGGCGCCTGCATGATCCTGGTCGGCCACGTCACCAAGGACGGCCAGATCGCCGGGCCGCGCGTGGTCGAGCACATGGTCGACGCCGTGCTCTCCTTCGAGGGCGAAGGCGCTCACGCCTTCCGCATCCTGCGCGCCCAGAAGAACCGCTTCGGCGCGACCGACGAGATCGGCGTCTTCGAGATGACGGGCATGGGCCTGTCCGAAGTGACCAACCCATCGGCGCTGTTTCTCGCCGGCCGGGACCAGGCCGCGCCGGGCGCCGCCGTGTTCGCCGGCATCGAGGGCACGCGGCCGGTGCTGGTGGAGATCCAGGCGCTGGTCGCGCCGACCTCGCTGGGCACGCCGCGACGCGCCGTGGTCGGATGGGATACCAGCCGCCTGGCCATGGTACTGGCGGTGCTGGAGACGCATGGCGGGCTGCGGCTGGGACAGCACGACGTCTATCTGAACGTCGCCGGAGGCCTGCGCGTGAACGAGCCGGCGGCGGACCTCGCGGTGGCCGCAGCGCTCGTCTCCTCGCTGACCGGCGCGATCCTGCCGCCCGAATCGGTCTATTTCGGCGAGATCGCGCTTTCAGGTGCGATCAGACCGGTCTCGGTCGCGGCGGCCCGGCTGCGGGAGGCCTCCAAGCTCGGCTTCGAGGCGGCGCTGATGCCCGCGGGCGGCGCCGATGCCGGCGACGGCGGCGGGCTCGCCCTGAGGCGTTTCGGCCATGTCACGGAACTCGTTGCCGATATCGCGGCGCGCGCGCCTCGCAAGGATGTGAAATGAGCGCGTCGCAATAGTGACGCAGAGGACGCGAGCGCGTATAGCAAAGCCGACGCGGCCAGCCCATCTGTTGCAGGCCATTCCGAGACCATAACCAAGCGGCTCATTCATGCCAGTGACCATTCTCGATCTCGTCGTCGTCGGCGTGGTGCTGATCTCCGCTTTGCTGGCGGCCGTCCGCGGCCTGACGCGTGAGGTGCTGGCGATCGCCTCCTGGGCGGCGGCGGCGGCGGTCGCCTGGGTGTTTCACCCCCAGATGCTGCCGATCCTAAAGCAGTACATCCCCAACGACACGATCGCGCTGATCGCCTCGATCGCCTCGCTGTTCCTGGTGACGCTGATCGTCGTCTCGCTGGTGACCGCGCGCATTTCCGACTTCGTGCTCGATTCGCGGATCGGTGCGCTGGACCGCACGCTCGGCTTCGTCTTCGGCGCCGGGCGCGGGGTGCTTCTGGCGGTGATCGGCTATCTCTTCTTCGCCGCCCTGATGGGCGACAAGAACATGCCGGCCTGGGCCAAGGACGCCAAGGCCAAGCCGATGCTTGAGGAAACCGGTCGTTCGCTGCTGGCCATGCTGCCGCAGGACGTCAACGCCGACTTCGTCAAGAACCTGCTCAAGCCCAAGACCGGGACCGAGCCGACGGATGCTCCCGCCGAGGAGCCGCGCCCGCCGGCTGCGCCGGGCGCGGAGCCGCAGCGCCGCACCGAAGTGCCCAACGCGACAGACCGCCAGGCGCTGCAGCGCGCCATCGAGGGCTCCCGCCCGACGACGCCCGCCCCAACTCGTCCCTAATTCGCGCGTAACGACACCCCGTCCGAACCGCTTGGAGCCTTGCGATGATCTCGAAGACCGAGACTGAGGCCGCTTTCGATCCCTATGCCGACCGTCTGCGGGAGGAATGCGGCGTCTTCGGCATCTACGGGCATGCCGATGCGGCCGCACTGACCGCGCTGGGCCTGCATGCGCTCCAGCATCGTGGCCAGGAAGCGGCGGGCATCGTGACCTTCGACGGCTCACGCTTTCATTCGGAGCGCCGTCTCGGGCTCGTCGGTGACGCCTTCTCGGAGGCCTCGGTCATCGAGAAGCTGAAGGGGCCGCAGGCGATCGGCCATGTCCGCTATTCGACGACCGGCGAGACGATCCTGCGCAATGTCCAGCCGCTCTTCGCCGAGCTGCATGGCGGAGGCTTCGCGGTCGCCCATAACGGCAACCTGACCAACGGTCTGACGCTGCGCCGCAACCTCGTGCGCGATGGCGCGATCTACCAGTCGACCTCGGACACGGAGGTGCTGCTGCATCTCGTCGCCCGCAGCCGCAAGCCGCGCTTCATCGAGCGCTTCGTCGAGGCGATCCGGCAGATCGAGGGCGCCTACGCCTTCGTCGGCATCACCAACAAGAAGCTGATCGGTGCGCGCGATCCGCTGGGCATCCGCCCGCTGGTCCTGGGCGAACTCGACGGTGCGCCGATCCTGACGTCCGAGACCTGCGCGCTCGACATCATCGGCGCGAAGTTCATCCGCGAGGTCGAGAACGGCGAGGTCATCGTGATCTCAGAGAGCGGCATCGAGAGCCACAAGCCCTTCCCGGCGGTGCCGGAGCGGCCCTGCATCTTCGAGTACATCTATTTCGCCCGGCCCGATTCGATCGTGAAGGGCCGCAGCATCTATGAGCGCCGCAAGGCCATGGGCGCGCAGCTGTCGCTCGAAGCGCCGGCGAACGCCGACGTGATCGTGCCCGTTCCCGATTCCGGCGTGCCCGCCGCGCTGGGCTTCTCGCAGGCGAGCGGCATTCCCTTCGAGCTCGGCATCATCCGCAACCATTATGTCGGGCGCACCTTCATCGAGCCGACGCAGAAGGTCCGGGAGCTCGGCGTCCGCCTGAAGCATTCGGCCAACCGCTCGGTCGTCGAGGGCAAGAGCATCGTGCTCGTGGATGATTCGATCGTGCGCGGCACGACCTCGTTCAAGATCGTGAAGATGATGCGCGAGGCCGGCGCCCGCGAGGTGCATTTCCGCATCTCCTCGCCGCCAATCACCCATCCCGACTATTACGGCATCGACACGCCCGACCGCGAGAAGCTGCTCGCCGCGACGCATTCGCTCGAAGAAATGCGCCAGTTCGTCGGCGCCGATTCGCTGGCCTTCCTCTCGGTCGACGGGCTCTACCGCGCGATGGGTCATGAGCGGCGCGACCCTGTGCGGCCGCAGTTCACCGACCACTGCTTTACCGGCGACTATCCGACCTCGCTGACCGACGTGATCGGCGAGAGCGCCAAGCAGCAGATCTCGCTGCTGGCCGAGGCCGGCTGATCAGCCAAGCCTGCAGGGCTCAATAGAAGACGTCATCCCGGGCGACCGCAGGAAGACCCGGGATCCATTCCGGAACGCTTCAGGCA
>NNBT01001905.1_pt1 | contig 71242 bp, 73 predicted proteins | sample 1173831 | NCBI WGS metagenome assembly NNBT01 (sample SAMN07173936, study PRJNA388173) | plant metagenome | isolation source: symbiotic tissue sample KVJ10 | place: Norway: Troms, Kvaloya island | reverse complement strand
GGTGGAAGAGGTGGATGTTTAGTGGGAGACAGATATATAGAAAAAGATGAATGGGGATAGGGTTGTTTTGTTACAAGCGGAAGACGGCATAAGAGCTTTCTGCCTGTCGCGTGGGCTCGGAGATGTGTATAAGCGCCAGCCCTCGAGCTTGGCGAGTTCGGTCTTGTCCATGATATCGGTCCTCATCGGTTGGCGGGACCGATGCCATGACCGGGCCGGCAGGGCAAGCCGGCAAGCCGCTCCGTCCCCTTGCCGGAGAGGCGCGGGCGGCGCGACGGGGCACCGGGGCGGCGGGTTACCCGCGGATGTCGCGCGGCAGGATTCCGAGCGTGGCGCGCAGGGACCGCGACATCTGGGCGGCAGTCTCGAAGCCCGCGGCGGCAGCGGCTTCGCCGGCGGCGCATCCCGCTTTCAACGCCTCGACCGCGACCTGGCATCGCAGATCCAGCAACGAGCGATAGGGGGTATGGCCGGTCGTCGACCGGTAGCAGCGTATGAAATGAAACCGGCTCATGCCGAGGACGCCGGCCATGTCGTCCAGGTGGATGTCGCGGGCGATATTCTCCCGCAGGTACTCCTCGATCCTTCGCAATTCCGGGGGATCGAGTTTTCGGTCAGGCCGCGCTGGCGACTCGCGGGTGGCCTGGAGGCTGGCGAAGGTGGCGACGGCGACCTGCCCCAGAGAATCGATGAGGAGTTCCCTGAACGGTAGCGTCCCCTGCAAGACCTGCTTGAGCTGCGCGAAAACGCCAAGCAGCACGGGTGACTTGAAGTAGATCTCCGGCCGGCTCCAGCAGGGTTGCGCCAGCAGGGCCTCCGGAACCTCAGCGGGGTCAATCGAGAGGGCGGTGAATGCCTGGGGACGGCCGATCGGCTTGCACCACCCCTCGACCGCGATGCCTGCCGGAAAAAATGTCAGCGTCTCTCTCAGGTCACGGCCGCGCCTCGGCCTTTCGCCTTCCACAAGCATTCGGCCTTCGTGAAAAACGAGATCGTGCAGCGCCAGATAATGCCGGTCACTCTTGACGACGAATTCATAGTTGACCGGATTTACAGTCTCGACATGCTCGACCGCATAGGACTGTGTGACGAATTCGGCCCGCAGAATCTTGGTACGACGCTCGTGCGTCAGGTCGATGATAGTGTCTTTTGCCACGAGCCGAGAACGCCCAGCATTTTCGATGGTCGGGGCAGTTTGCGTGATTTGACCACCAATAACAACTCAGACCTCCGTCGCAGAGACTGACGTAAATTGCGGCAAAAACACGGACCAGGGGAATTGATATATCAAAAACCGTCAGGATTTAAAGCGGATCGGGCGAAGTTAGTCTGACGATGACGTCGCGGATGACCGCATAAGGACCGCAGGAAGCGACGATATTGATAAGTTATCATATTCAATATTACTAGCAGTATCGCTAGATTTTACTTTACGTAACGCTCCTATCGATTTCACAACCAGAGCGAGTTTACCCTACGTTAAGTTAGAACTGGCAGCTTATTCATCACCTAAAGCGAACGAGTCGCCGAATGACTGGTTCATGACAAAAATTGCGGTGCCGTGTTGCGGCAGATGCGAACGCTGCCGGGAGGGGAACGGAATGTCGATGCTGAATTTCATGAATGCGGGAATGCTGTCTGCCGAGGCAGAGGCGATCCGGCGCACCCAGGCGGTCATCGAATTTGACCCCTCTGGCAAGATTCTTTCGGCGAACGACTTGTTCCTCAAGACCGTTGGCTACTCGCTGGCCGAGATCGAGGGCCAGCATCACTCCATGTTCATGGAACCAGGCGAACGGTCCCTCCCCGAATACCAGCGTTTCTGGCCGAGACTGGCCGCCGGCGAAGCGGTCCAGGCCCAGTTCCTGCGGGTCGGCAGGGGAGGCACGCGCCTGTGGCTTCAGGCTGTCTATACCCCGATCAAGGACCCAGGTGGGCGTGTGAAGAAGGTGGTGAAGTTCGCCACCGACATCACGGCACACAAGACGGACATCGCCAGCATGGAGGGGCAGCTTGCGGCGATCAACAAGGCCCAGGCGGTCATCGAGTTCGACCTCAGCGGCAACATTTTGCACGCCAACGCCAATTTCCTGGCCGTGACCGGATACGCGCTCGAAGAGATTGTGGGGCGGCACCATCGCATCTTCGTCAACGAGGAGGAGCGATCCAGCACGGCCTATGCGCAGTTCTGGGAGAAGCTGCGCCAGGGGGAGTATGACGAGGGCCGTTACCGCCGCATTGGCAAGGGCGGCAAGGTCGTCTGGATCACGGCCAGCTACAACCCGATCCTCGACGCGATGGGCGTGCCCGTGAAGGTCGTGAAATACGCGATCGACACCACGGCCGGCAAAGTCAACGAAGAGCAGATGGAGTTCGCGATCGCCGAGGTCCGCACGGTCGTCGAAGCGGCCAAGGCCCACGACCTGACGCGCAGGATCTCCCTCCACAATTTGAATGCCAAGAACGCCTCTCTCTGCGAGGGCGTCAACGAGCTCGTCGGCACGCTGGCGAGCATCGTCGGCCAGGTCGCCGTCGCAGCGCAGGGGATCGACACGGCCGCCCGGGAAATCTCGTCGGGTGCCGATGATCTGTCGAAGCGGACCGAGGAACAGGCCTCCAGCCTAGAGGAGACGGCGGCCACCACCGAGGAACTGGCGGCGAGCGTGAAGGCATCGGCCAACAATGCCCGCAACGCGGCGGGCCTGGCCTCGGAGGCCACGAATGCCGCCCAGTCCGGCGGGGATATCGCGGGAGAGGCCGTCAGGGCGATGGCCCGCATCGAGGATGCCTCGCAGAAGATCCAGGCGATCACCCGCGTGATCGACGACATCGCGTTCCAGACGAACCTGCTGGCGCTGAACGCCGCCGTCGAGGCGGCGCGCGCCGGCGATGCCGGCAAGGGCTTCGCGGTCGTGGCCAGCGAGGTCCGCACCCTCGCCCAACGATCGGGCGAGGCCGCCAAGGACATCTCGTCCCTCATCTCGTCCTCGAACACGGAGGTCGGCGAAGGCGTCAAGCTCGTGCGCAAGGCCGGCGAATCCCTGACCGTCATCCTCGAGGCTTCGCGAAAGGTGGCCGCGACCATTGCGGATATCTCTTCAGCCGGGGGCGAACAGGCCAACGGCATCGACGAGATGAGCCAGACGGTGGCGCATCTCGATGAAATGACCCAGTCCAACGCCGCCCTGGCGGAGGAAAGCGCGGCCTCTGCCAACGCCCTGGCCGACCGCATCGCCCAGCTCAACCAGCTCGTGGCAGGCTATCGCACCGAGGCGGGCGGCGCCGTCGCGTCCTCGAGCGCGATCGGCCTGCAACGGCAGGTGACGGCCGCCTTTGCCAATCATCCCCGCGCCAGCAATCCAGCCCCCGCGCGCGTCCAGGCACCGCTCAAGAAGGTGGCCAACGCGCACGCCTCGTCGGGCTGGGACGAGTTCTAGGCCGGCGAGAGTACGCTCTGCACGGAGCCTGTCCTCGGGCCGGCCGATGGCCGGACCCAAGGGCTTCGCCCGGGAATGACGCACAGCCGAACTCCCCGCCCGCGCTCGCACGCAGGCGTCACAAACGAGGGGCAGCGGAGCGCCGCGAGGCGCGGGGGTATCAAGCCGCATCCGTTGAGCCAGGATGCGGCGCGGATGGATTGAGCCACCATCCGCACGCCCCGTGGCGCTCCGCCTGTCGGCGATTTCGGACTCCGGGCCGCGCTTATCGGGTCAAAGGCCAGCCTGCGCCGCGAGCCCTTTCGACGCCAGTTCCCCTCATCGGGTTGTCGCGTCTACTCGGGCATGGGACGAAGGCGTGATGCCGACGACCGTTCCAGCGAGCTCCTCGCACAGGGATCATAGTGTCCCCAGGGCGGTGCCCCGAAGCCTCCCGGGACTGGCGTGCAAAGCCAGCCGCAGGCGCCGCGCCCATCCCCACCATGGCTGTGCCTTCCGGATGGCTGCCCCTCGGGGGTGAGGTGATGGCAGATTAAGGGCGGCGTGGGAGGCGGGGAGAAGTTTTTGAGGGACGATGCGCCATCAGCAGACTCTGGGTCACTGCCCGAAAGCGGACCTCTCAAATGTCAGCAGGACAACGGGAACGATTCAATCATGGTTGCCCCACATCGTTGCCCCACGTTGCGCAGACCCGTGCTCATAGCTCCGGGACGCCCATAATTGCAGCAAGAAGGTCGCGGACGCTTCCTGCCGTTGTGGCCAGCCGCCCGTCGATCACATGTGGAAGGCCGCTTTCCTTTTCGTGGCGATAGCTGTTCTCGAATTGCGCGACAGCATTAGAGCGTGCTGATTTTCGACGGAATCGGGATTCGCAAATCGGTTGGATCATGATTCAAGATGTCTGCCGGGGTCAGGCGGCCGGCAGCGATGACGCTACCTTACTCTGAAGACCTTCGCGAGCGGGCTCTGGCGCGGTTCGAGGCGGGCGAGACGATCCGCTCGATCGGTGCGGCTTTGAAGATCAGTCCGTCCTGCGTTTCGAAGTGGCGCAAGCTCAGGGCGCAGACGGGCTCGCTCGACCACGGCAAGATCGGCGGGCACAAGAAGCCACGGCTGTCGGGCGAGACGGCCGACTGGTTGCGCGAGCGCTGCGGCTCGGGGCCGTTCACGACACGTGGCCTGACGGCGGAACTGCTGGCGCGCGGCATCAAGAGCGACCGGCGTAGCGTCTGGCTCTTCCTCCATGCGCAGGGGCTGAGCTTCAAAAAAAACCGTGCTGCCGGCCGAACAGAGCCGAGCTGACATCGCCCGCAAGCGAGAGCGCTGGAAGGCGCATCAGGCTCGCATCGACCCACGCCGCCTCGTCTTCATCGATGAGACCTGGATCAAGACCAACATGGCGCCGCTGCGCGGGTGGGGGCCGAAGGGCGAACGCCTTCAGGCCCATACGCCGCACGGTCACTGGAAGACCCTGACCTTCATCGGCGCGCTCAGATACGACCGCGTCGATGCGCCTCTCGTCATCGACGGCCCGATCAACGGCGAACTCTTTGCGCTATATGCCGAGCAGGTTCTCGCCCCGACGCTGGCCAAGGGCGATATCGTCGTCCTCGACAATCTCGGCAGCCACAAAGGCCAGGCCGCCCGCCGCGCGATCCGCCGGGCCGGCGCCCACCTGCTCTTCCTGCCGCCCTACAGTCCCGCTCTCAATCCGATCGAGCAACTCTTCGCCAAGCTCAAGCACTGGATGCACGACGCAGAGGCCAGGACCGTCGAGGCCACATGGCGAAAGCTCGGAGACCTGCTCAACCTCGTCTCACCAAACGAATGTGCCAACTACATCAAAAACGCAGGATATGCTCCCGTCTAAAAGAAGCGCGCTCTAGCGCGCGAAGCGCTTCGCGCCGGCGACGCAGGTTGCGACCGCGGCCGATGCGGCGAGCATGGGCCAAGTGACCGCCTCGCCCAGCAGGAGCCCGGCCAGGGCCAGTCCGAAAAAGGGCTGCAGCAGTTGCAGTTGCCCGATTGCCGCGATGCCGCCTTGGGCCAAACCGCGATACCAGAACACGAAGCCGATCAGCATGCTGAACAGCGAGACATAGGCCAGGCCGAGCCAGGCCGGCCTGCCGCGTCGCCGATGTCTTCGCCGGGCTGAATGACCCGCGTGTCATTCCTCGCTGGACCTTGAACGTCCCGGTTCTCGAGGATGATGCCGCGGTCGGCGAGTGGGTAGTGGCCTGTCGCCATAGATGAGCTGCAGGGAGCCAACTGCCGCCCAATTTATGAGCCTTAAGGCGGACTTAGCCGTGCTCTGATGGTTTTTGTTTTGTCACTAAACATCGTCTGCAGACGCATAAATCAAATCTGCGTAGTAGCGCTCGATCGTCGCGAGCCCGGCGACCTTCCCGTCCCCCTCGATCACCAGGAACTCGTCGCTGGTGGCCATGCGGGCACCATGCCCGGGAGAGCCGCCCTGGAGCGAAGGAATGCCGAACTCCTTGGCGAAATGCGCCCAGGGGCCGCCGAACCCCTGCATCGGCCAGATCGTGCGTTGGCAGCCATAGGCGTCCAGCGTCGCCAGAGTGGCCCGGAGCAGGCTGGATTCGATGGAGGTCTGATACCAATCATAGGCCGCCATCACCTTGATCGCGATGTCGGGGAAGCCCGCGTCATCGAGATGGCCGCGAATGATGGAGATGATCTCCTGCGCGCCGGTCTCGCTGACGACGCGCAGGTCGCAGGTGGCCGTCGCCATGTCCGGCAGCAGGAACGACTTGGTGCCGGGGCCGGTATAGCCGCTGCGCAATCCGCTGATGTTGAAGGACGCTCCATACATGTAGCGTTGCAGCAGATCCGCCGGCGCCATCTCCTCCTTGAACGTCTTGACGGGGAACTGCGGCGTCAGTCCAGGGATGAATCCGTTGGGGTCCTTGCCTTCGACGCTGGCGCGCATCGCCTCCAGCAGCGGGCGCTCCCAATCCGCGATGGGCTTCGTCTCTGCCATGATCGCGGCGAGCGCGGGAATGGCGATAGTCCGGCCGGTCTCGTCCGTGAGCGATGCCATCGCGTGGATCAGGCGCCAGGCCGGATTGTCGGCGACGACACTGGTCGCGCTGTGGACCGCGCCGCCCTGGGGGCCGAGCCCGGTGTCCTTCGTGCTGGCGATGAATTCGAGATAGATCAGGCCCTTGTAGCCCAGCGTCATGCTGACGACGCCGCTCGCATCCTGCGCGGTCTTGGGGCCGTAGAGGGCGGATGCCCGGGCGATCCGGTCACGATAGCGGTCGACGAGCTTGCCGTAGTTGGGGCTGCCGAGCAGTTCGGCGCCCTCGATCAGGAAGATCAGGTTGACCGGCAGCTCGCCCTCGACCGCGAGAATGGAGGAGACGGCATTGATCCAGGCCTGCAGTGGCCCTTTTTGGGCCGCGGCGCCGCGGCCGAGAACCACTTTCGAAAATCCGCCGAACGGGATCGCCTCGCCTGAAAAGGGCGGATGGGTCCAGGGTTCGGTCCCGACGGGCCGGACGTCGTAATGTCCGTAAATCAGGATGGTCGTCGGCTTCCCGCAATCGACGGCACCCCAGACACCCGGATATTCGTCGCCCACATCGACGATCTCCGCCTCGCTGAACCCGGCCTCCAACATGTTGGCCACGAGAACCTCGGCGCATTCGCGCAGGCCGGTCTTCTCGAGGCTGACGCTGGGCTGCCGCACAAGCCGCTGGAGACTGGCGATATGCGCGTCGAGATGGGCATCGATGTAGGCGTGGACGGCCGCGCGGTCGCTCATGACGTCACCCTCGGTTGGCTACAACTGGCTCTCATCCGCTCTTCTTCGGGCCGAAGCGCCGCAGGCCCATCATCGCCAGGCGCCGCCCCTTCAATTTCGGATTCAATGTCTCCTGAAGCGTGTCCCCGACGAGGTTGGCGGAGAGAACGAACAGGAACAGGGCAACCGACGGCCCGATGATCAGATAGGGCGCGCTGGTCAGCACCTCCTTGGCCTCGTTCAGCATCTGGCCCCATTCCGGGGTCGGCGGCTGGACGCCGAGGCCCAGATAGCTGAGCGCGGCGGTGTTCAGCACGAAGACGGGCAGCGTCAGCGTCGCCTGGACGATGATGGGCGTGGAGATGTTGGGCCAGATGTGCCGCCACAGGATGCCCGGCCAACTCGCGCCGGCGGCGATCGCAGCCTCGACATACAGTTCCTCCTTGGCCGACAGCGTCACGCCGCGCGCGACGCGGATGAACTGGGGCATCTGCGAAAGCCCGAGCGCGATGACGACGCCCTGCTCGGACGGTCCCGCGACGACGACGATGACGATCGCCAGCAGGATGATGGGGAAGATCAGCATGATGTCGGTGATGCGCATCGCCACCGCGTCCCACAGCCCACCGCGATAGCCCACGAACATCCCCACCGGCACGCCGAGGATGACGGCGAACAGGATCGAGGAGATGGCGATCTTGGTCGTGACCTGTGTCGCCAGGATGACCCGCGAGAGCACGTCGCGACCGAACTGGTCGGTGCCCAGCCAGTTGGCCCATGAGGGCGGCTTCATGCCCTGTCGCAGGCTGATCGCGAACGGGTCGCGCGGCGTGATCCATTGGGCGGTGAGCGCGACCACCAGCAGGGCCAGCAGGACGGCGGCGAAGAACAGCCCAACGCGGTCGCGGGCGAAGCTCCTGAGAAAGTCCATCAGGATGTCGCTTTCGGCAAACGGGCGCTGGTCAAAACGAGATCCTCGGGTCGAACCAGGTGTAGAGAAGGTCGACCACCATGTTCAGGGTGATGAAGATGATGGCGAAGAAGAAGATCGACGCCTGGATGATCGGCAGATCGCGTGTCAGCACGGATTCGACCATGAGACGGCCGAGGCCAGGCCAGTTGAAGATCGACTCAATCACCACCGAGCCGCCGAGCGTATGCCCGAATCCCAACCCGAACAGCGTGATGATCGGCAGGAAGGCGTTGGGCAGCGCATGCGTCAGAACGATCCGCCATTCGGCGATGCCCTTGGCGCGCGCCGTGACGATGAACTCCTTGCCAAGCGCCTCGATCATGCAGGAGCGCACCATCCGCGTGAAGATCGCGGCCTGATAGGCCCCCAGCGTGACGACCGGCAGTACATAATTGGCCCAACTCGCCATGCCTGCGATCGGCAGCCATTCCAGATGCACGCCGAAGAAATAGATGCCGGCGATGCCCGTGACGAAGACCGGCAGGCAGATGCCGACGAGCGAACCGATCGTGACCGTCTTGTCGAGGGCGCTGCCCCAGAATGCGGCCGACAGGGAGCCGAGCGTCAGGCTGACCACGACGGCGAAGATCATCGCCAGCGTGGCAAGCTGGGCCGTGTTGAGCACCCGCGTCAGGACGATGCCGAGCACGGGCTGGCGGTTGTAGTTCGAGACGCCGAAATCGCCCAGCAGCACGTTGCCGATATAGGTGCTGTACTGGACATAAAGCGGTCGGTCGAAGCCATAGGCCTGCCGGATGCCGTCCACCACGTCCTTGGGGGCGTTGTCGCCCGCCAGCAGCACGGCAGGGTCCCCCGGGATGATGTGGAACAGGGCGAACAGGAACGTCAGCAGCAGCAGCCCCGCCAGCACGATGAAGCCCATCCGTCCGATGATCATTCTCAGCAAGGCATCACGTCCTGATCTGTGGAAAGCCCGCGCACCGGCCTCGCCGATGCGCGCCTGGTCATTGGTGTGCGGCGGTCAGCGCTTGATGCCCTGCCGCTCCATCTCGGCCTTGTCGAACCAGGCGAAATGCGCCGGGTAGTTGTCCACCGCCAGGATCTCGTCGCCCTTGAGATAGGTCCGCCCGGCCAGGCCGAGATTGAGCGTCGGCAGGTAGATCACCGGCGCGAGGACCAGGAGCCGCGCCATCCACTGCTTGACGTACTCCTTGCGCTTGACCGGGTCGGTCTCGATGTGGGCGGCGTTGGCGAGACGGTCGATCTCGGCGTCCGAGAAGAACATCCGGTTGGCGCCAAAGGGCTTCCAGGCGTTGGTGTGGGTGAAATACATCATCGGCTGATCGGGATCGGCCGTCGGAATGCCCCAGGACAAGAGCGCCATGTCGTATTTCGCGTCGTTGGGGCCCTGGTTCGTCGCCGCGCTGAAGGCGGCGCTCTCCATCACGGTCAGCTCGACGGCGATGCCGACCTGCTTCAGGAAGGTCTGGAGCAGCTGGGCAATCTGATAATCGCCCTTGGTCGCGCCACGCGGGGTGAAGAGCTTCAATTTGACCGGCTGGCCCTGGGCGTCCTTGAGCACGCCGCCGCTGTAGGCGTAGCCAGCCTCCTTCATCAACGCGAGCGCCTTGTCGGGATCGTAGGGGAAGATGGTCTCCTCGCCCGGCGCGCGCATATCGGTATAGCCGACCACGCCCTCCATGAGCGTCGGCGCCGTCATCAGTGCCGCGCCCCGCCCGGCGAACACGCTTTGCACGATGCCGGCCTTGTCGATCGCGTAGTTCAGCGCCTTGCGGAAGGCGGGATTGGCGAGAGCCGGAACCTTGTGGTTCAGCACCACGTAGAACTGGCGCGTGCTCGGCACCGTCCTGACCAGAACGCTCTTGTTGCGCTCGAGCCGTGCCAGTTCGAGATCGCCGAGCTGGACGGTGCGGTCGATCTCGCCACGCTCCAGCATCGCGGTGCGCGTCCCCGCATCGGGCACGATCACGATCTTGACGCTGTCGAAATAGGGCTTCCCGGCCTGCCAGTAGTCCTTGTTCTTCTCGAAGATCGTGTACTCGCCCTTGACGAACTGCGTGTGGACGAAAGGCCCGGTGCCGACGACCTTCGTCGCCAAGCCGGCCTCGCCCACGGCCTTGTAGGCGGCCGGGCTGAACATGCAGAGCGGGCGATAGCCGAGCGTGGGGAGCAGCGCTGCGAAGGGCGCCGCGAGGTGGAACGACATCTCGTATTCGGAATCGGCGGTGGCCTGCTCGAAGCCTTCGAGCAGCGGCAGATAGATGAATTTCTTGGCTTTCGCCTCGTTGAACACGAAGGCTGCGGCTTCGGCGTTGAAGGGCGTCCCGTCATGGAACTTGACGCCCTCCTGCAGCTTGAAGGTCACCTTCTTGCCATCCGGCGATGTCGCCCAGCTCTTGGCCAGCAGTGGCTTGATCTCGTTCTTGCTGTCCATCTCGACGAGCGTTTCGCAGGCGTGCAGCCAGACGTCCTGCCCGGACTGGTCGGTGCTGCGGCCCATGAACAGCGTGAATTTCTCGCCCGACTGGGCATAGATCAGCTGGCCGCCATATTGCGGTTTGGCTTCCTGCGCGCAGGCGGCAGCGGGAGCGAGCAGGCCCGCAAGGGCGAGCGGCGCGAGCAGAGCAGTCAATCTCGGCAGCATGATCTGACCTCCAGGGTTGCCGGTTCGGGTGCGCCGAAAGCGACCGCGACCCGCGTTCAGTACAGTTGCGTCTTGTCGAGAACGTTCGTCATGGCTGCGAACCGGCCTGCCAGGAACAGAGGGATGTTGTGGCAGAAGATCTCCGTGATCGCGGCATTTTCCGTGGCGACCGTGCTGGCCGAGTGCGGCGAGATCAGCACGTTCGGCAGGTCCCAGAGCGGCGAATGCGGCGGCAGCGGCTCGATGCGCGCCACGTCGAGCGCGGCCAGTCCGATGCGATCCGTCTGCAGCGCCTCGATGAGGGCGTCCTCGTCGACGAGTTGCCCGCGCCCGACATTGATGAAGACGACGCCGGGCTTCATCCGCCCGATCACCGATCGGCTGATGATGCCCTCCGTCGCCGGCGTATGGGGCGCCGCGAGAACCACGGCGTCCGCACGCGCGACGGCCTCCTCCAGCCTGTCGAGGCCGAGAACCTCATCCGCGTGAAGCTCCGCGCGCCGGTCATCCGAAGGGCGACGAACGAGCGCGATGACGGTCATGCCGAAGGCCTGCGCGAAGCGACCGACCTCGGCACCCACCTTGCCTGCTCCGACGACGAGGAGGGTCTGTCCGGCGAGCGAGGTGCCGCAATAACGCTCCCAGCGATGCGCCTTCTGCTCCTCCTTCAGGAAGGCGTAGCGCTTGGCGTGCGTCAGCAGCGCCATCACGGCGAACTCCGCCAGCGGCCGGGCATGCACGCCGCGCGCCGTGGTGATGAGCACGTCACTCTCGACAAGCCCGAAATCCCTGACCATGGGCCCGACGCCCGAGCTGGTGGTCTGGACCCATCGGACATGGGGCGCCAATGAGAGCCCGCCGCCGTTGTCGACAGGGCCGGCCGGAAAGTCCCAGAGAATCGTCGCGCGCTGCAGATGCGACCGCCAGCGCGCCTCCTGCTCCGCGTTTCGCACGAAGCCGGGAATGCCCTTGTGGTCGGCCGTATAGCGGGTCGGCGGCAGGAGATCCGGCTCGTGGATCACGTCGACGGCCGGTGTCGCGCAGGTTCGGATGCGGGCCACATGCTCGGCCTCGATCGGCGAAGTCAGGAAAATGATCTGCCGGTCCATCGAAACTCGTCACCAGAGGCGTGCCCTGCTCAAAGCAGGGATCGTGCCATTTGGGTCTAGTTTTGCCGGCGCCGCAATGCCTGTTTCTGCATGGCCCGGCCTCTGGTCAGGCGGCCCGAAAGTCGGCCATGCACCTTGCCCGAAGCCCTCCGGAAGCGCGACAGTGCGGCCCGACACCGGCCACACGCGCCGGCGCCACCCGCTCGTTTCCCCCATCGACAGGATACCGCCGTGACGCTTGCATCATCGACCGCTCTCGTGACGGGAGCGGACAGCCAGGGCATCGGCCGCGCCGTGGCGCTCGCCCTCGCGGAGGCCGGCGCCGACGTCGCCCTGCACTGGTATCGCAGTCGCGAGACGGCTGAGGATCTCGCTGTTGCGATCAGGGGCATGGGCCGCAAGGCCGTGCTCGTCCATGCCGATATGGGCGACCCCGCGGCGGCACGCGGCGCCGTCCGCGCGGCGAGCGAGGCGCTCGGCGGCCTCGGCATTCTCGTCTGCAACGCAGCCCGGATCCAGCGTCGCGCCTTCCTCGACATCACCGACGAGGATTGGACCGCCATCCACGCCGTCAACCTGCACGGATACTTCGCCTGCGGGCAGGAGGCGGCGCGCATCATGATCCAGCAGGGGAAGCCCGGCCGCATCGTCATGGTGTCCTCGGTCAATCAGGCCCATGCCAATCCCGACATCGCCCACTACGTCGCGACCAAGGGCGGCGTCATGATGCTGGCGCGGGCCATGGCGCTGGAGTTGGCGCCGCACGACATCACGGTCAACCTCGTCGCACCGGGAACGATCGAGACGGATATCAACCGTCACATGCTCGCCGACCCCGAATTTCGCGCGCGCAAGCTCGCCCCCGTGCCGATGCGCCGGGCCGGCACGCCGGAGGACGTCGCAGGCGCAGTGGCCTATCTGGCAAGCGATGCCGCAGCCTATGTCACCGGCGCCACGATCGTCGTCGACGGCGGCCTGACCATCACCTGAACCCGAAAGCCGCCGCGATGAACGCAATCCCCACCCCCGCGATCCCGGTGCATGAGGTTCATGCCATCCGCTTTGCCCATCATGCGGCGCGTCGGCGCAGCGAGAATTTCCTCGGCGGCGATCCCCATGACGGGCCGATGCCGTTCGACTATTTCGTCTTCGTGATCAGGGGGCCTGCTGGTGCCGTGATCGTCGACACCGGCTTCAGCGCCGAAGTCGCGCAGAAGCGGGGACGCCAGTTCCTGCGCTGTCCCAGCGAAGGCCTGAAGCTGCTCGGGATTGATCCCGCGGCGATCGAAGACGTCGTGCTGACGCATCTGCATTACGACCATTCGGGCAACCAGAACCTGTTTCCCAAGGCCCGGTTTCACCTGCAGGCCGCCGAGATGGCCTATGCGACCGGGCCCTGCATGTGTCACGGCATGCTGCGCGGCGGCTACGATCCGCAGGACATCGCCGAAACGGTGCGCAAGCTCTTCGAGGGGCGGGTCGTCTATCATCAGGGCGAAGGCACGGTCGCGCCGGGCATCACGCTCCACCGTGTCGGGGGACACACCGACGGTCAGCAGGTCGTGCGGGTGATGACGCGCAAGGGGTGGCTGGTCCTGGCATCGGACGCCACCCACTTCTTCGAGAATTTCGAGCGCAACATCCCCTTCCCCTGGGTCTACAATGTCGGCGCGACGCTCGACGGCTTCCAGCGGCTGCGCGAACTGGCTGATGCCGAAAGCATGGTCATTCCCGGGCACGATCCCGAGATCATGGCGCGCTTTCCGCCATCAACGGCCGCGACGGCGGGGTTTGTCGCCCGGCTAGACTGACATCGATTGTTGAACCGGCCCACCTCACCGAGGTGGGCCGGTTCAACTCAGCTCAGTTCGCCTTCGCGGGGACGACGTCCATCGCCAGCGTTTCCTCGTCGCTGCGCAGGCGCACCGTCTGGGCGCGGTCGCGCCAGACCGCCCAGGCATATTTGATGACGGTCAGCGGAAGCGTCGCGCGGTCCTTGATGAACAGCCCGCCGGCCTCGCTCAGCATGGCCCGGCGCTTGGCGTCGTCGAGTTCGCTGCCGGCTGCATCGATCAGCTTGTCGACGGCGGGGTTGGCATAGCCGCGCCAGTTGAACTGGCCGAGCTTGCGTTCGGCGTTGTTGGAGTGGGCGATCGCCGACAGGGTGTAATAGCCCTCGCCGGTGATCGTGCCCCAGCCGGCCATGGTCGCCGACAATTCGCCGCGCGGACGCGCCGAGAACAGGATGCTGACCGGCACGCCATTGGCCTGGACCTCGACACCGACGCGCGCCAACATCTGCACCAGCGTGGTGCCGATCTCGCGGTCGCCCGGCAGGCGGTCGACTGTGAAGCTCAGGGTGAACTTGAAGCCGTTGGGATAGCCGGCCTCCGCGAGCAATTGCCGCGACCGCGCCAGGTCGGCCTTGACCTCGGGAAGCTCGGGATTGTAGCCGAAGATGCCTTGCGAAATCAGCTGCGTCGCGGGCGAACCCATGCCGTCCATGGCAATTTCGCCGAGCTGGCGACGGTCGATCGCAAGATCCAGTGCCTCGCGAACACGCGGGTCGCGGAACGGATTGGCCGCCAGCGGCGAGCCGTCCTTGGCGCTGACCTGCGGCGTCTTCTCGCGCAAATCGAAATCGAGCAGGAAGACGAAGATCGTGTCCTGCGTCGGCACGTTCAGCTTCGTGTCCTTTTGGAGTGCGGCGACGTCGGTGGCGGACACGCGGGAGATCATGTCGACCTGGCGGGCCCGCAATTGCGCGACGCGCGCGGCGTCGTTGGCGATCTCCTTGCGGACGACACGCTGCCACGGCTGGGGGCCCGCCCAGTAACCCTCGAAACGATCCAGCGTCAGATCGGCCTTGGGCGTCCAAGAAACGAGCCTGTAGGGGCCGGTGCCGACCGCAGCCTTGCCGGAATTGAAGGCCTCGTTCGAGGTCTCGCGCGTCAAACCGGCAGCGGCCTTCGACGAGACGATAAACAGCCGGACGAGATCGTTGGGCAGCGTCGGGGCGGCGCTGTCAGTGACGAGGTGCACCGTGTGACTGTCGACGACCTTCACCTCCTTGATGCGGCGGGTGTAGAGGGTCGCAGGATTGGGCCCGGTGACATTGGGGATGCGATCTATCGAGAACTTCACGTCCTCGGCCGTGAAATCCGAGCCGTCATGAAACTTCACGCCCTTGCGGAGCTTGAATTCCCAGGTCGTGGCGTCGATCGGCTTCCATGATTCGGCCAGGCTCGGCTCGACCTGCAGCTTCTCGTTCGAGCGGACCAGCGTGTCGAACACGTGCTTGAGCGCCTCGACATGGACGCCGAGCGCGCTGAAATGCGGGTCCATCGACTCAGGCCCGGCGCGGACCCCCATGGTCAACGTCTGCGCCGATGCTGCGCCCGCCGCCATCAGCCCGACGGTGAGCGCGGCGGCTTTCAGAAATCGATGGAACGGCATGGTCTTTCCCCCGTTGGTCGTTGGCTGATGGCAGGCGATGGTGGACGCCGGTCGGCTAGCGGCTGGCTGCGATGGCATCGAGCACCATCCTCGTGGCGCCGGACAGATCGCCGAGCTTCTCGCCGGCCTTGACGCGCTCCTGATTGCGCTCTCCCCGCTCCTGCCGGGCGATCGCCGCATCAGCGATGGCCTCGGCCTCGGCTAGCGGCAGGACGAGCACGCCCGATTCATCGGCGAGGATGACGTCGCCGGCGCTGACCGGCACGTTTCCGCAGGAGATCGGCCGGTTCATCGTTCCGCCGAGATTGTAGAGGCGCGTGGTGATCGGCGTCATGCCGCGGCACCACATCGGGAACTCCGAATCCTCGATCTCAGCGAGGTCCGTGCAGGGGCCATCGACGATCCCGCCGATCGCGCCGGCCGCCTTGGCGGCGATCGTGACGCCGCCGCCCCAGCAGGCGTGCTTGTCGTCGCCGAGCCTGTCGACGACAAGGATGTCGCCGGGCCGCAGCAGACCGAGCGCATGGTGCAGCAGGGTCGAATCCTGCCCGGGGATCGCCAGCGTCACCGCCGCGCCGGCAATCCGCTTGCCGCGCAGGAGGGGCTGGATGCCGCGATCCATGAACCCCCAGTGCCGCGAATGACCGACAGTCGCCGTCTCGACGCGCTGCAGCTTCTCGACCAGCGCGGCCGGAAGCGATGGCGGCATGGGATCAATCAGATAATCGGGCATCGGCATCTCCTGAGCACCTGACCAGAATGCATGATTACTGTGGCAGACGGTGTTTTGATCGCAATCGATTTTGATCGAAGGATCTGATTGTTGGGAGGCGCCGGTCCTCTCCGTTGGAACCCGGCAGTCGCGGTTTCGCTTCAAGCCGGGACAAGCGCACGGTCAATCGGCCACCCAACCCTGCACGCGACCCAGATGCGCGCGAAGCGCATCCCGGGCGCCGCGGCCATCCCGGCGGATCAGGAAATCCGCGATCTGTTCGTGTTCGACCTGATAGCGCTGCCAGCGCTCGGGATCGAAGGTCTGCTCCTTGAGCGAGAGCCATGCCTGACTTTTCCGGGCCGCCATCATGTAACGCCCGATTTGCTGGAAGACGATATTGCGTGTCGCGCCATACAGCCGCGCGTGGAATTCCGAGTCGATGGCTTCGCAGCTTTGCCAGCTCTGCGCGGGGCGTCCCGAGAGCGCCAGATCGCTGATCTGCCGCAACTCGGCGTCGGACGCGTTCATCACGATCAGCGAGGCCAGCGACGGCTCGCACTGGGTGCGGAACTCAACCAGCTCCCGCGGCGCCGGCATGGCGTCCCAGAAATCCAACGGACCGGTGGCAGGAGCCCCGCCCCCTGGCGAATCCGGTCCGACGACAAACGACCCTCGCCCGACCTGGCGCGCGATTAGGCCACGCTCGACGAGCCGTGCCAGCGCGTCGCGAACGGTGTTGCGGGACAGGCCTGAGGCCTCCGCGATCGCCCGCTCGGTCGGCAGGCGCTCGCCCTCCGGCAATTGGCCGTCGCGAATGGCCGCCTCGATCGCAGCAGTGATCTGGTGCTTATCCGCGCCAGCGGCTCGGATCGTGATCCAGATGGATGAGGGCGCGGAACCAATCCCTGCGTTCATTCTGCCTCTTATTGAACCAATCGATTCAATTATGCAGCAATCTTACCGTGTAGTCGGCCTATTGCAAGTGGCTTGGTGCCATGCAGAATGAAAATGGTCTTATTGGTTCTTTTTGGATTTGCGAATGTCCCGCTCACCCGACACGGTCGATGTGGCAATTGTAGGCGGCGGCATCGTCGGCTGTTCCGCGGCGCTGCACCTTGCGCAACGGGGCGTGAAGGTTGCGCTGTTTGAGCGTGGTGCCATTGCCTCCGAGCAGTCGAGCCGGGCCTGGGGCTTCATTCGGCAACAGGGCCGTCATGATGCCGAGGTGCCGCTCGCGGCAGAGGCAAACCGGCTTTGGACCGACTTGACGGCGAAGTTCGGCCAGGAGGCCACAGGGTTTACCCGAGGGGGCATTCTCGTTCCGGCCGAAACAGAGGCCGATCAGGAGCGGGTCGTCTCCGGCCATGCAAGCGCCCGGGCCTACGGCCTCGACACGCGCATCCTCGACGCCGCGGCGATCCGCGCCCTGGTGCCCCAGTTCGCAGGGCAGTGGCGCAGCGGGCTCTACACCGCCGGCGACGCCCATGGCGAACCTGAGCTCTCAACAAGGACCATCGCCACGGCAGCACGCCAGGCCGGCGCTGTCATCCACGAGACCCTGCCGGTGCTCGCCGTCGAGACCAGCGGCGGCGCTGTCAGCGGCATCGAGACGACAGAGGGTCGTTGCCGTGCGCCGGTCGTTCTGCTGGCCAATGGCATTGGCGCGCCTCGCCTCGCCTCACAGCTTGGGCTGGAGCTGCCCATCCAGATCGTGAAATCCTCGGTCGGGCAGACAAGAGCCGCCGCCCCGTTCACGCAGGTCGCGATGTGGACGCCCAAGGTTGCCTTCCGGCCGCGCGCAGATGGCAGCTTCGTCATCGGGAACGGATATCGCGGCGTCGGCGTCGACTACGAGATCACCATCGATTCCTTGCGCAGCATGCGTCATTTCCTGCCAGCCTACCGCCTCAACTGGCGGCAGATGCGGCTGACCATCGGCGCCGACTTCATCCATCAGCTCACGGCCCGGCTGAGCCGGACGGCGGCGGTCCGCGCTCTGCCGGAGCCGAGCGTGAACCAGCGCAAGGTCGAGCACAATCTCGGGCAGCTCAACGCTCTCTTCCCGCATCTCGGCGGGGTCGGTCTGGGGCGAAGCTGGGCAGGAAGGCTCGACCTGACGCCTGATGCGATCCCAATCCTCGACCGGCCTGCCAACGTCCCGGGCCTGTTCATCGCGGCCGGGTTCAGCGGCCATGGTTTCGCGCTCGGGCCGTCGCTCGGCAAGCAGTTTGCGGAGTGGATCGCGGATGGTCGGCCATCCCTTGATCTGTCGCCCTTTCGGCTGGCGCGCTTCGCCGAGGGCATCGTCCACAGCGCCAAGAAGGCGCTCTGAGCCACCATCGCATCACAGGGGGAGACCAAACACATGGACAAGTCGACGACATTCGACCGCCGCAGCCTCTTGCTGGGCACGGCGGCGCTCGGCGCAGCCGGCATGGCGGGACACGCTGCCCTCGCCCAGGCCGCCGGCGCCATCAAGGTCGCCACATGGGGAGGCTCCTGGCGCGACTCACTCGACAAGCAGGTCGGCGAGAGCGTCCGCAAGGCTGGCGGTACCGTGGATTACGTCGTCGATACGCCCCAGGGCAATCTCGCCAAGCTGGTGGCTGCACGTGGCGGCAATATCCCCTTCGATACGATGGAGAGTGGCCTCGAGCTCGTTCAGCTGATGTCGGCGGACCGCTTCGTTGCCGACCTCGATTACACGAAGCTGCCCAATGCCAAGGCGCTCCCGGATTTTGCCCGGGGCAAGAACTACGTCATGACGCTCGCGAGCATGGACGGCATCGTCTACAATCACGACAAGTTCAAGGAGCTCGGGCTCGAGCCACCCAAGACCTACAGCGACCTCGGCAACCCGAAGCTGCAGGGCAAGGTCGCGTTCCCCGACATTACCCATACCCAGCACTGGAATGCCGTCGCGGGCCTGGCTTATGAGGCGGGCGCCTCGGAAGCCGAGCTGTTGAAGGCGATCGCGCTCGTCAACAAGATCAAGCCGGCCTATTTCTACTCCGCCTCGACCGAGCTCTCGACCAAGATGGCCGCTGGCGAAATCTGGGCCGCTCCCTGGCATGCCGGCTTCGTCGTTCGCTTGCGCCGCAACAAGGTGCCGCTCTCGATTTCCTATCCGAGCTACGGCGCCAAGCGTGGCGCGCTGTGGCCCGTGATCCATCACATCGTGCGCGGCACGAAAAACGAGACCCTCTCGGAAACCTTCCTCAACGCCTATCTCGATCCGGCCGTCCAGTTGACCCATGCCAAGGCAACGGGCGTCCTGCCGATCAGCCGCGAGGCGATCAAAGGCATGGCCGACGATCCGGAGAACAAGGACGTGATGCTGCTGAGCGAGTCCGAACTCAACAACCTGTTCGTGATCGACTTCGGCAAGGTGAAGCTGCCCGAGTGGCGCAATGCGTGGTCGCGCGAGATCGTGCGCGGCTGATGCTCCGATGACCAGCGTCACGCTCGAAAAACTGGTGAAGCGTTACGGCCAGACCGATGTCGTGCGTGGCGTGAATCTTCATATCGAGGAGGGCGAACTCGTCGTCCTCCTCGGCCCGTCGGGTTGCGGCAAGACCACGACGCTTCGGATGATCGCGGGCTTCATCGAACCGACCTCGGGCGAGATCCGGATGGGTAGCAGGGTGGTCAATCGCACCCCGCCACGGCTGCGCAATCTCGGCATGGTCTTCCAGGACTATGCGCTGTTTCCCAACATGACCGTTGCCGGCAATGTCGGCTTCGGGCTGGAAGAGCGGCGTGTCCCCGCCGCGCGGCAGACGGCACGCGTCGCCGAGATGCTGGCGATGATCCGGATGGAGCATCTCGCCGGCCGCTACCCTTCGGAGCTCTCGGGCGGCCAGCAGCAGCGCGTCGCGCTGGCCCGCGCGCTCGCCTATGAGCCCGCCGTGCTGCTGATGGACGAGCCGCTGGGCGCGCTCGACCAGAAGCTGCGCGAGGAGATGCAGCGCGAGTTTGCCCGCATCCAGCGCAGCGTCGGCATCACGACGATCTTCGTCACGCACGACCAGCAGGAGGCGATGATGCTGGCCGACCGCATCGTCGTGATGAATGGCGGCGTCATCGAGCAGGCGGGAACGGCGGACGAGCTGTACAATCGGCCCCGCAGCCTATTCATCGCCGACTTCATCGGCCGTTCCAACAAGCTCCACGGCGCCGTTGAGGCGATCGAGGGCAGCGAAGCGGTGATCCGGCTGAAGGGGGGCGAACAGATCCTGTCCGGCAACGCCGCCGGTCTCGACCTCGGCGCCGCCGTGACCTGCGTGATCAGGCCCGAGGCCCTCCATGCGGGTCGAGCCGACCTGGCGAACACGCTGGCCGTCCGGACGCTGCGGCGCAGCTTCCTCGGCGACAGCGTCGACGTCATGTTGGACCTCGACGGGCAGGACGAGTTGGTGCTCAAGGCGAACCGGCCTGATCTGGCGAACGTGTCGGAGAGCGACATCACGATGATCGGCTTCGAAACGCGCGATGTGATGTGCTTCGCGGCGCTGGCGGAGCGCGCGAGCTGAGATGACCAACCGTCGCTCCTATGATCTCGCACTGTGGGCGGCGCTTCTGGTCTCGCTACTGCTCTTCGTACTGCCGCTGTTCTTCTTCATCCGACAGAGTTTTTACGAAAGCCAAGGCCTTGGCCTGGTTGGCGACAGTCTCTCGTTGCGAAACTATGCCGACATCCTCACCGACCCGTTTTACCTGGAGGTCTTCTGGCGGACGACGCGGCTTTCGGCAGTGGCGGCGCTGGTGGGGCTGCTCCTGGCCTATCCGACAGCCTATGTGCTCGCCCGCAGCCAGTCGCGCTGGACGCGCTCGCTGATCGTGCTGCTGCTGATCACCTCTTTCGTCAGCATCATCGTCAAGGTGCTCGGCCTCACCGTGCTGATGGGCTCGCAGGGGCCGATCGCAGCCGCGATGCGCTGGCTCACCGGCAGCTCCGTGTCGATGCTTCACAACCAGTTCGCGGTGCAGGTCGGCCTGGTCCAGTACAGCCTGCCGCTCCTGGTCATGCTGCTGTTTGGCGTCATCCAGACGATCTCGCGCTCGCTCGAGGAAGCCGCCTGCGTCAGCGGCGCCAGCGACTGGCGCGTGTTTCGCCGCCTCCTGCTGCCGCTCTCGTTCAACGGCGTGCTCACTGCGGGACTGATCGCCTTCAACATGAACATGGGCGCCTTCACATCGGCGGTGCTGCTGGGTGGTGGCAATGTTCTGACCGTGCCGGTGCTGATCCAGCGCAAGATCGTGCTCGACGTCGACTACCCCGTCGCCGCAGCGCTCGCCGTGCTGCTGACCTGCGGTGTCTTCGCCATGAATATTGCGGTGGCGACGCTGCGACGTGCGCCCAGCGGCGCGGCGCGAAAGAGGGCGCCATGACCTCACCGATCAGCCGGACGCTCCTGATCGTCACAGCCTGCCTGACCTACCTATTCATGGTGATGCCGCTATTGGTCATTGCCGCAGCGTCGCTCGACGGTAGCGCCTCTGCCTATATTCGGTTTCCGCCGGAGAGCCTGTCGCTGCGATGGTACCAGGCGATCCCGGAGAAATACTGGTTCTCGCTAGGCTTGAGCTTCACGCTTGCGTTTCTGGCAGGCGCGCTCTCGACGCTGCTCGGAACCCTGGCGGCGCTCGGGATCGCGCGGGGCTCGGCCCATGGCAGCGCCTTACTCAGCACCTATTTCAATCTGCCGCTGCAAATCCCCTTCGTCGTCACAGGCATCGTCTTCCTGCAATTCTACAATATCCTGGCGGATGCGCTGGGGCTCGATCTCGTCGGACGGTTCTGGGGCCTCGTGCTGGCGCACATCTTCTTCTGCACGCCCTATGCGATCGGCGCGGTCGGGTCGGTCATCACCACCGATCTCGATCGCAACGAGAATGCGGCCAGGATTGCCGGCGCGACGGAATGGCGCGTGTTCCGGCGCATCACCGTACCGGCGCTGAAGCCCGGCCTGTTTTCGGGCTTCTTCTTCGCCTTCATCGTCTCCTTCGGCGACGTCCCCGTCAGCGTCTTCCTGGTCAGCGGAGGCGTCGCGCCATTGCCGGTCGAGATCTTCCAGACTCTCCAGTTCGATTTCGACCCGACTGTGCTCGCCATCTCCACGATCGTCCTGATGCTGTCGGTCGGTTTCATCCTAGGCATCCGCAAGCTGACGGGCCTCGACATCATGATGACGGGGGCAGGCTCGCGGGGAAAATGAGGAACGCTCCGATACGGCAGGGCTGTTTTGTGCCGCCGAGGGTTCAGTTGAATTGAAAGTTGGCGTAATAAAGCGTGCGCATTGAGTAGGTCGATTTGCGCCAGAATCGCTGGACGCTTGCCCAGATTGTATCGGAGAAACGTGGCGTGCGAACGCGCGACTGACCGTACCGCCCAACGCGGTCGTTTGGAGCAGTGAACGGGGATCCACGACTTATCATCGATGCCGCTGAACAGGCGGATACCGCACGTCCAAAGCTTTCGTATCCTCGACGGAGACCCCTCGGCCCGTCTGATCAACGGCTCGTAACCGATACACTCCGCGAACCAGAGCCCCTTAACTGAGCTTGGCTAGTACCAACTATCGCCCGAGACCGGACCTTCTGAGCGTCGGCAATGGGCCAACCATCCCCCTCACCGCATGAAATGCAGCCCCCGGAACTTGCCCCGGAACGCCGTGACATCCCGCGCGATCGCCTCCGCCGGGCGCGAGCCGTTCAGCCCTTCGGCGATATACGCAGCGAGTTCGGGCATGTCGGCGGGCGTCATGCCGAAGCGGACGATCTCGGGGGTGCCCAGCCGCAGGCCGTTGACGTCTCCCGCCACCTCCGGCAGCGGCAGGCCGATGCCGCAGCTCAGGATGTTGATCGCGCGCAGCTTTTTTGCCGCCGCCTGGCCGCCGCCATAGGCATGCGCCTCGATCGCGAACTGGTGCGAGGTGGTGATGCCGCGCTCGCGGGCATAGACCGGCACCTGCCGCTCGCAGAGCGCCTCGCCCAGCGCCTTGGCGGTCGCCGCCATCATCTGCGCGTAAGGCCGGCCATGCTCCTTCCAGTCGAGCAGCGTGATCGCCAGCGACGCCGATTTCGCCGCGTCGAAATTCGCCGTCAGCCCGGGATAGGCGATGGCGTCGAGGCGTTTGGCGATGTCGGCGTCGTTGGTGACAATCAGCCCCGAGGGCGGGCCGCCCAGGCTTTTGTAGGTGCTCATCGTCATCAGATGGGCGCCCTCCTCCAGCGGCTGCTGCCAGCCATGGCCGGCGATCATCCCCGACATATGCGCCGCGTCGAACAGCACGAGCGCGCCGATCTCGTCGGCGATCGCGCGGATTTCGCGGATCGGATGCGGGAACAGGTTCAGGCTTGCGCCGATGGTGATCATCTTCGGCTTCAGCCGCAGCGCATCCGCCCGCAACTGCGCGACATCAACGGTGTAGTTGACGGAATCGACCGGCGCTGGATGGGTCACGATGCCGTAGAGCCCGGCCGCGCCCGCGCCGTGATGCGTGACATGCCCGCCGATCGCGGGCGCCGGCGCGATGATGCAGTCGCCGGGCTTGGCCGCGACCATGAAGGCGTAGAGATTGGCGATGGCGCCCGAGGGCACGCGGATCTCGGCATAGGTCGCGCCGAACACCTGCGCCGCGAGCTCGGCGGCGATGATCTCGATCTGCTCGATCGCCTCCAGCCCCATCTCGTATTTGTCGCCGGGATAGCCGAGCGAGGGCCGCGCGCCGAGCCCCGAGGCCAGCGCCGCTTCCGCGCGCGGGTTCATCACATTGGTCGCCGGGTTGAGGTTGAAGCAGTCGCGCTCGTGGATGTTGCGGTTCTCGGTGGTCAGCGAAGCGATGCGCGCCTCGATCGCGACCAGCGGCTGCCCGCTGATGGCGCCGGCGATCTCCAGCACATAGTCCTCGCTCGCGGCGGGAACCCAGTCGCGCCTGCCCAGTGCCGTCATCGCCATCTCTCCCGCCCCGCCGGGGGCCTGCCTGAAATCGCTTGTATCAAAGCGATTTGCCCGGGCCGGCGCAAACGAGTATTCCTGCCCGCAAGGGCGAGAAAATCTCAGCCTCCCGCCGGATCCGCCTGATGGCCGCCAAGCCGCCCCGCCCCCGCCTGCCCTCGCTCAACGGCCTGCGCGCCTTCGAGGCCGCGGCGCGGCTGGAGAGCTTCGTCAAGGCGGCCGAGGAACTCGGCGTCACGCCGGGCGCGGTGACGCAGCAAATTCGCCAGCTCGAGGCCGCGCTCGGCTTGCGGCTGTTCCTGCGGCTGGCGCAGGGCGTCGCGCTGACAGACGCCGCGCGCGACATCCTGCCGAAGCTGACGCGCGGCTTCGATACGCTCGCCTTTGCGGTGCAGGGCCTGCGCGACAGTCACGGTCAGCGCGCCGTGACGATCGCCGCCCTGCCCTGCATCGCGCAGCTCTGGCTGTCGCCGCGGCTGGCGGCGCTGCAGCGGTCGCGGCCCGATCTGCACATCTCGATCACCGCGATGGAAGAGCCGCCTGATCCCCGCCGCGACCCGCACGACCTCGCGATCTTCTACCGCGAGCCGGACGCCGTGCCGGGCGCGCTGACGCTCCCCGACGCGGACGCGATCCTGCCGGTCTGCGCGCCCGCTCTGGCCGCGACGATCGCGTCACCCGCCGATCTCGCCGGCCAGACGCTGCTCCATGACGGCGTCTGGGCGGATGACTGGGCGCGCTGGCTGGCCTTCGCGGGCGGCGCGGGCGCCGTCGATGCGACGCGCGGGCCGCGCTTCTCGCTCTACAGCCTGGCGCTCGACGCGGCCTTGTCGGGCTCAGGAATCCTGATGGGCCGCACCAGCCTGATCGATCGTCACCTCGCCGACGGCCGGCTGGTCGCGCCGATTCCCGTGGCGATGCCGCTGCGCGACCGGCTGACGCTTATCCTCGCGCCGGCCGACCGTGCCCATCGCGACCAGGCGGCGATCGCGGACTGGCTGCTGCGCGCGGCGTCGCCTCAGATATAGGAGCCGCAGTCCCCGCCGAGGATCTGGTCCATCGAGCGCGCGGGCTCGGCACAGCCGGCCTCGCCGACCACCTTGGCCGGAACGCCGGCCACCGTCTTGTTGCGCGGCACGGAAGCCAGCACGACCGAGCCCGCCGCGACGCGCGAGCACTGGCCGACCTCGATATTGCCGAGGATCTTGGCGCCGGCACCGAGCAGCACGCCCTTGCGGATCTTGGGGTGGCGGTCGCCGCCCTGCTTGCCGGTGCCGCCCAGCGTGACGCTGTGCAGCATCGAGACGTCGTCCTCGATCACCGCCGTCTCGCCGACGACGAGCCCGGTGGCATGGTCGAGGAAGATGCCCTTGCCGATGACGGCCGCCGGGTTGATGTCGGTCTGGAACACCTCCGAGGCGCGGCTCTGGAGGTAGAGCGCGAAATCGCGCCGGTCCCGCCGCCAGAGCCAATGCGCCAGCCGGTGGCATTGCAGCGCGTGGAAGCCCTTGAAGAACAGCACCGGCTCGAGCACGCGGTAGCAGGCCGGGTCGCGGTCGAGCACGGCGACGACATCGGCACGCATGCCGGCGCCGATCGCCTCGTCGGCGGCGAGCGCCTCGGCGAAGGCCTGCTCGATCAGATCCGCCGTGACGGCGGGGTGGCCGAGCCGCGCGGCGACGCGGTGGCCGACGGCGGCCTCGAAGCTCGGCTGGTTGAGCACGGAGGCGACGATCAGGCTGCCCAGCGCCGGCTCGGCGGAGACCGCAGCCTCGGCCTCGCGGCGCAGCCGCGTCCAGACCGGGTCGAGCCGGTCGAGACCGCTCGTGAGGTCGCGGGCTTCTGCGACGGAGCGTCCTGACGACATGGTTGTTCTCCGCGAAAGTCGTTCGGCGATGCCGATCCTAGCATCCGGGGCGGCATCGACGCCAAAGGTCTTTGCAGGCCGCACGCTGTTGCGCATGTGGTGCGCCGGATTCACTTTGTCAAAAATGCGCGCCAACCCCTTGTCGGCAGGCGCCTTTCGACGGCGTGCCGGCCGCCCTCACAAACGCGACAGAAAATCGAGTACCGCCTGCTTGTGGCTCTTGTCGCCCACCGCGAGGTTGTGGTCGCGGCCGACAATGTCGAAGGCTTCCGCGCCCGGAATCAGCCGCGCCAGCGCCGGGCCCGAGCCTGCGACGTCGTCGGTGGTGCCGACGCTGACGAGCGTGGGGACCGCGATGCGGCCGAGCTCGGCTTCGCTCAGCGTCTGCCGCGAGCCGCGGATGCAGGCGGCGAGTGCCTTGAGGTCGCTTTTCGTCGCCTCGGCGAAGGCCCGGAACATGCGCTGCATCGGGTCGGTCAGGCCATCGAGCGAGGGCGCCTCCATCGCATCCGCGATGCCCAGCGGCAGGCCGACGCCCTCGACGAGATGGATGCCGAGCCCGCCGAGCAGCAACGCGGTCAGCCGCTGCGGATGCGCCAGCGCCAGATGGGCGGAAATGCGCGCGCCCATCGAATAGCCCATCACCGCCGCGCGCGGGATGTCGAGATGGTCCATCAGCCGCCGGACATCCTCCGCCATGATCTGCGAGGAATAGGCGGCGGGGTCATAGAGCTTCTGGCTCTGGCCATGGCCGCGATTGTCGAGCGCGACGACGCGGTACCCGGCATGGGTCAGCGTCTTCGTCCATTGCGTGTTGACCCAGTTGACCATGTGGCTGGAGCCGAAGCCATGCACGAGCATGACCGTCTTGTGCCGGTCCACATCCCCCGTCGGGGCGAGGTCGATGAAGGCGAGCGTGACGCCGTCGGATGAAAAGCTCTGCATGGCGAACCGTCGTGAGGGGCGAAACCGAGGCATTCCCCTGCCATGGCAGGCGCGCTTTGGGTAGCCGCCCCGCGACAAGCTGCCTATGAAGGCGGCTATGAGCGACGCCAGGATTCCCGACGCAACGCCCGACACCGCCCCCTCGCCACGCCTTCGGCTGGAGGTCGTCGATCTCGCCCGCGGCCTCGCGCTGCTGGCGATGTTCGTCTTCCACTTCGCCTATGATCTCTCCTATTTCGGGCTGATCGAGACCGATGTCCCTGCCGAACCCGGCTGGCGCTGGTTCGCGCGGCTGATCGCCGGCTCCTTCCTCACGCTCGTCGGAATCAGCCTCGTCCTAGCAACGCGCAACGGCCTGAACCGCCCCGCCTTCCTGAAGCGCCTCGCCATGGTCGCGGCCGCGGCCGCGCTGGTGACGCTCGCGACCTATTTCGCGATGCCGCGCAGCTTCATCTTCTTCGGCATCCTGCATCATGTCGCGCTCGGCAGCGTGCTCGCCTTGCCGTTCCTGCGGCTGCCGGTCGGCGCAATCGCGGGTGCCGCCGTCGCCGCCTTCGCGCTGCCGATTCTCGTCGCCCATCCGCTGCTCGACCAGCCCTGGCTCGCCTGGCTCGGATTCTCGCGCGCGCCGATCGTGACGGCGGATTTCGTGCCGGTCTTCCCCTGGTTCGGCTGCGTGCTCTCCGGGATGGTACTGGCGCGGCTGGCGCTCCCACGGCTCGCGGCCTCGCCTCTCGCCGGGTGGCACGCCTCGACCCTGCCGGCGCGGCTCGTGGTCTGGGGTGGCCGCCACAGCCTGCTGGTCTATCTCGTCCACCAGCCGGTCTTCATCGGCGCGCTGATGCTGGCGCTGCAGTTGTCGCCGGCCCCGCCTGTGTCCGAAGAGCGGCCCTTCATGCTCTCCTGCCAGCGCAGCTGCGGCACGGGACCGCTGGGCGCGGATGCCTGCGAGCGGCTCTGCGCCTGCACGGTCGATTCGCTGAAGCGCGAGAGCCTCTGGCGGGAGACGCTGACCAACACGCTCGACGCGGCGCAGCGCGACCGGGTCTCCGCCCTCGCCCAGGCCTGCCTGCGCCCGGCGACACCGCGCTGAGACAATCGCGCACTGGCGTCGTGCCGCCCGGCGCGGTAGCGTGCCGGCAACATCACGAGACAAGAGCGACGATCATGGCCGACCACGGCATTCCGCATTTTCACAACGACAAGGGCGTCGCCGTCATCCATGTCGGCGCGCGCGAGTTCATGTGCATCGGCGCCAAACCGCCTTTCGACCATCCGCACGTCTATCTCGACATGGGCGCCGACCACGAGATCGTCTGCCCCTACTGCTCGACGCTCTACAAGTTCGACGCCGCGCTGAAGGCCGGCGCCTGCTCTCCCCCCGAATGCGCGCATCACGAGAACGCCCAGGCGGCGTGACGCTGCTTTCGCGGCGTGGGGTCTGAGGGGCCCCCGCGCCTGCACCGACTCGAATTCAAGGGCGTTTGGCCGTGTTGGCTCCTCATTTCCTGATCGCCGGCGCCGGCATCGGCGGGCTGACCATGGCCCTGTCGCTGGCCCGCCGCGGGATCGCCGCCACCATCGTCGAGAAGCGCACCGGCTTCGGCGAACTCGGGGCCGGCCTGCAGATCAGCCCCAATTCCGGCCGCGTGCTGGATGCGCTGGACCTGGCGCTGCCGCTGAAGCGCGTCAGCGTCAGCTCGCACGGCCTGCTGGTCCGGCGCTGGAGCGACGGCGCCGACCTGCTCGAGATGCCCCAGCATCCCGCCAGGCTGCCGACGCCCTTTCGCATGCTCAAGCGCAATGACCTGCACACCGTGCTGCTCGATGCGGCGCGCGCCATGCCCAACATCCGCCTCCTGGTCGGGCGCGCCATCCAGACGATCGACCATGCCGAGGGCGGCGTCAGCGCCAGCCTCGCAGGGCAGAACGGCCATCTCGAAACGCTCGATGCTCTCGGCCTGATCGGGGCTGACGGCCTGTGGTCTCAAATCCGCGATGCGACCGGCGACACCTCTCCCCCGGTCTTCACCGGCTACGAGGCCTGGCGCGCCATAGCGCCCGGTGCCGGAAAGAACGCGGCCACCGACAGCGCGCGCGTGACGCTCCATCTCGGCTCCGGGCGCCACAGTGTGCACTATCCCGTCGCCGGCGGCCGGGAGACCAATCTCGTCGTCGTCCGGCAGACGAAGGAGGCCCGCGAGGGCTGGTCGCGCGATGGCGACCCGGCCGTCGTCGCCCGTCATGTCGCCGGCGCCTCGCAGGGCCTGCGCGAACTCGTCGCCTCCGCCAGCGGCTGGCAGGTCTGGTCGCTGTTCGATCGCAAGCCGGCCGCCATGGCAAAAGGGCGCATCGCGCTTCTGGGCGACGCCGCCCATCCCGTCCTGCCCTTCCTCGCCCAGGGCGCCTCGCTGGCGATCGAGGACGCAGCCGTGCTGGCGCGCCTGCTAGCCGAAGCGCTGGAGACGCACGGCGCGCACGGCGTGCCGGCGGCGATGGCAGCCTATGCGGCGGCGCGGTCCGTCCGCGTGGCGCGCGTGCAGGAGGCAAGCCGCGGCAACGGCCGGACCTACCACCTCGGCTTTCCCTGGAACATCGGGCGCGACCTCGCCATGCGCCGCCTGGGACCCGACGGGCTGCAGAAGCGCTATGACTGGCTCTACGACTGGCGCGACGCCTGACCGACAACCGTGCGCCTGCCGGTTGATCTCGCCTTCGCCGCATTTCGTCACTAGCCTGCGATCTTCCTCAATCGGACGAAAGCGACATGATCCGCGTCAATCTCTACGAGCAGCTGGGTGGGCGCACCGCCCGCATGCCGCGCTGGGCCGCATGGCTGGCGATGGCGGGCAGCCTTGCAGTGGGTGTCGTGCTGTTTCTCGTGGCCGCCAGCCTCGCCCTGATCCTGATCCCCGTCGTCGCGATCGTCGGCACCATCGCGGTCTGTCGCCTGCGCGCCCGCATGAAGGCGGCCGGCTTCGGCCAGCCCGGCCCTTTCCCGCCGCAGGGACGCCAGGGCGGCCCGGCCGAGATCATTGACGCGGAATACAGGATCATCGAACCGAGCGAGCCGCCGCGCCGTTGATCGCAGCCTTCAGGGCGCAAATCGCGTCAGCATGACCCCTGCCGCGGCGCAGACGGCCAGCGTCGGGATCATCCCGACCTTGAAGCGTAGCATCGCGACCATTGCTCCGGCAGACAGAACCGCCGCGCGCCAGTCGAGCGAAGCCATGACTGGCCAGTCGGGCGACAATCCCAGAAACGACACCGGCTGCACCTGCCTGAACAGCACATGCAGGCCAAACCACAGCGCGAGATTCATGATCACGCCGACGACCGCCGCGGTCACGGCGCCGAGCGCCGCCGACAGCGCCCGGTTGCCACGCAGCGCCTCGACATAAGGCCCGCCGAGAAAGATCCAGAGAAAGCACGGCGCGAAGGTTACCCAGAGCGTCAGCAGCGCGCCGAGACCGCCCGCCAGCAACGGCGGCAGAGCGCCCGGCTCCCGGAGGCCCGCGAGAAATCCGACGAATTGCAGCACCAGGATCAGTGGGCCCGGTGTGGTTTCGGCTAAGCCCAGCCCGTCGATCATCTCGCCCGCGCGCAGCCAGCCATAGGTCTCGACCGCCGCCTGCGCGACATAGGCCAGCACAGCATAGGCGCCGCCGAAGGTGACGACCGCCATCGTGCTGAAGAAGCGCCCGATCAGGGTCCAGACGCTGTCGCCGCCCGTCCAGATCCACAGCAGCAGCACCGGGCCGAGCCAGAGCGGCAGCCAGAGCCCCAGCGTCCGCAGCGCCCGCCCCGTCGAAGGCCGGACATGGTCGAGTTCGCCGCGCGCAAACAGCCCGTCGACAATGCCCGTCACCTCCGGGCCCGCCTTGCCATGGCCGGCCTGAGGGCCAAACAGCGCCGGCCGGAACCGATGACCGGCCCAGCCGACGAGGCCCGCCGCCAGGATGATTGCGGGGAACGGCACCTTGAACAGGAAGATCGCCAGGAAAGCGGCAACCGCCAGCGCCACCATCGCCCGGTTCTTCAGCGCCCGCCGGCTGATCCGCAGGCCCGCCTCGATGACCACGGCCAGAACCGCCGCCTTGATCCCGAAGAACAGCCCGTCGACCAGCGGCACCTCGCGGTAGACCACATAGAGGATGCTCAAGCCCAGCATCACCGCCGCGCCGGGCAGGATGAAGAGCAGACCGGCGATCAGCCCGCCGAGCGTCCGGTGCATCAGCCAGCCGATATAGACGGCGAGTTGCTGCGCCTCGGGGCCAGGCAGCAGCATGCAGTAGTTCAGCGCGTGCAGGAACCGCTCCTCGCCGATCCAGCGACGCTCCTCGACCAGCTCCTTGTGCATCAAAGCGATCTGCCCCGCCGGCCCCCCGAAGGAAAGCAGGCCGATCCGGGCCCAGACGCGCGTCGCTTCGGAGAGCGTCGGCAGCGCGGCGGAGGTCTCGCTGCCCGTGTCGGTCGTGACGGCTGTCATGTCGGCATGCCCTGCGACGACGCTGACCCGGCGGGCCAGTTATGGGTTTCCTCGCTGGCATCCCGGCACCAGCGGTAGAAGGCGTCATAAAGCAGCATGCCGGCGTCGAGATGCGCGAGATCGTCCCTGAACATGCGCGACAGCCCCAGTGACGCCGCCAGGAATCCCGCGGCCTCGGGGACGCTCTCCAGCGTGGCGGTGTCGGCGGCCCGCACGATTCCCGCCAGCCGGTTGAGCGCCGGGCTGGACAACCCGAATTCCTCGATCATGACGTCGAATGTGCAGCACTCGCCCCGGTGGCTCCAGAACACCCCGTCGATGTCGAAGGGTGTCGCGCCGAACCGGTCCGCCACGGCCGCGACCTCCGGCGGCGAGACGAACAGGAACACCGCATCGCGGTCGACAAAGCGCCTGATCAGCCAGGGGCAGGCGATGCGGTCGACCTTCGGCCGCGTCCGCGTGACCCAGACGGTACGGCCCGCCGCATCGCGCGGCGGCAGCGCCTGGCTGCGCACGAGGAGGCCGCCAGCATCGCGCCAGGCCTCGAAGCCGCCCGTGAGATTCTCCGCCGCCACGCCGTGATGGCGCAGCCAGGCGGCGACGCCCTCGCTGAGCTTCAGGCCGCGCTGGCACGACACGACGACGCGCCGGCCGGCATAAGCGCCGGCCCAGGCGGCGACATCGACATGGGAGCGCGCCTCGGAGGCCGGCAGAAGGCGCGGATCGGCCGCGGCATCGTCTGGAATCCGCACGTCGACGATGACCGGCGCATCGGGCAGGCCGACGAGACGGGACAGTTGGGCAGCGCTGATCGAGATGTTGGAAGACATGGGCGTCCATCCTGAGACTGAGGATTATGGACGCGAGCCTTGGGCCGGAGCCTCACGGGGTCGTCGCGAGAAACCCCTTGCCGACGTTAGATCACGAGGCTCGCATGGGCGTCAACGCGCGCGCGCCTCAGTCGATGCGGCTGACGAGGATCTTGTCGATCCGGCGGCCGTCGAGATCGACCACCTCGTAGCGCCAGTGCCCCTTCTCGAACACCTCGCCCACCACCGGCAGATGGTTCAGCTCGGCCAGGATGAAGCCGGCGACCGTCTGGAAATCGGCGTCGCGCGGAATGTGGATGCCGAGCTCATGCGAGAATTCGTCGACCTGCATCCAGCCGGCCACCAGCCACGACCCGTCGGCGCGGGTGACGATCGGCGGCTCGCTCTCCTCTTCCTCCTGGAAGGCGCCGATGATCGCCTCCAGCACGTCGCCGGGCGTGATGATGCCCTCGAAATGCCCGTACTCGTCGAAGACCAGCGCCATGTGGACGCGCGACGCCCGGATCTCGCGCAGCACCTGGAGCGCGCCGGCCGTGTCCATCACCACCGGGGCCTCGCTGACCAGCCCGCGCAGCTCATGCGTGCCACCATCGGAGAGGAAATCGATCAGCTCCTTGACCACGACGACGCCGACGATCGAATCCGCCTCGCCATCCTGCACCGGCAGGCGCGAGCGCCGCGTGGCGCGCAGCTGCGCGCGGATCTCGTCGGCGCTGTCGGTGAGGTCGATGACCTCGACCTCGCGGCGTGGCGTCATCAATGCGCGGGCCGAACGGTCGGCCAGCCGCATCACGCCCGTGATCATCTCGCGCTCGTCGCGCTGCAGCACGCCGGCCGTCTCGGCCTCCGCGATGATGGTGCGGACCTCTTCCTCGGTGACCTTCTCCTCCGGCTCGCCCTTCTGGCCGAGCAGGCTCAGCACGGCGCGGCCCGACAGATCGAGCAGGAAGACCAGCGGCGCGCCGACCTTGGAGAGCACCAGCATCGTCGGCGCGACGCGCGCCGCCATCCGCTCGGGATCGCGCAGGGCGACCTGCTTGGGCACGAGCTCGCCGAGGATGAGCGAGAGATAGGTGATCGCGACAACGACGATGCCGACGCCGAACCCGTCCGACACGGCAGGCGTGAAGCCCTGCGTCATCAGCCATTCGGACAGGCGCGCGCCGAGCGTGGCGCCGGAGAACGCGCCTGACAGCACGCCGACCAGCGTGATGCCGATCTGGACGGTCGAGAGGAAGCGGCCGGGATTTTCGGCCAGGCGCATCGCCGTGGTCGCGCCCTTGTTGCCTTGATCGCTGAGAACCTTGAGCCTTGCCGGGCGGGACGAAACGACGGCGAGTTCCGACATGGCGAGCAGACCGTTGATGACGGTCAGGGCCACGACGATCAATATTTCGGTTAACAAAACCAGTCCGTGCCATGCGAAGCCACGCTGTCGGCGGCCCGCTTCGAAGTCTTCTTATAGCCGATGCTACGGGTCTGGCGATGGCCGGACTGAAAAAATTCGGAGAGAAACCAAATGACCGCCCCCAAACCCTCCCCGACAGCGCCAATGCCCTGGGATCCCGCGCAGGCCGCGCCCGACGCCGACCGCCGCCTGCAGGCTCCCGCCGTCGCCCGCAACCGCGACGCCATCCTGGAGATGCTGCGCAAGGAGGGGCCCGCGAGCGGCCTCGTGCTGGAGATCGCCAGCGGCTCAGGCGAGCACGCCGTCCATTTCGCGCAGGCCCTGCCCGCGCTCACCATCCAGCCGAGCGACCCCAGCCCCGAGGCGCTCGACAGCATCGCCGCCTGGACGGCCGCGAGCGGCGCGACCAATGTCCGGCCACCGCTGCGGATCGACGCCGCCGATCCCGGCTGGGAAAAGACCCTGCCGCCCGGCCCCGCGCCGGATGCGATCCTGTGCATCAACATGATCCACATCGCGCCCTGGACGGCGACGCAGGGCCTCCTGCGCGGCGCCGGCGCGCTGCTGCCGCCCGGCGCGACGCTGATCCTCTACGGCCCCTTCCGCCGCCCCGGCCGCGTGCTGGAGCCGGGCAACGCCGCCTTCGACGACAGCCTGCGCGCCCGCAACCCGGACTGGGGCCTGCGCGAACTGGACGCCGTCGCCGCGCTGGCGGCGGAAGCGGGGTTCGGGGCGCCCAGGGTGATCGAGATGCCGGCGAATAATCTGAGCGTCGTGCTGGCGAAGCGAGGAGAGCGTCGTCAGGGCGGGCGAACCTGACACTGGCAGCTACAACCGGCTCAAGTGACAAGCCCTGCACAGAGTAGTAATCCTTCGTACCGAAGATTTGCCGACGGGAGGGCGTGTCATGGCGAATGTCGAGAAGATGAGCATCGCGCTGACGCCGGAGATGGCCGCCATGGTGCGCCAGGCCGTTGCCACCGGGGAATATGCTTCGAGCAGCGAGATCATGCGCGAGGCTCTGAGAGAGTGGAAGCGGCGCAGGAACGACCGCGAGCAGGCCGTCGCCGAACTGGGGAAGCTCTGGGACGACGGCGTTGCCAGCGGTCCCCTGTCGCCGATCGACGAGGCGTTCGATCGAATCCGGGATAAGCTCGCCAAGATCCCGACCGGCCCATGAGCATCGGGGTTCGCCCGGAGGCAGAGGCGGATATCGACGCCATCGTCGCGCATATCGCCATCGACAGTCCCGCCGCCGCCGCGCGCTGGATCGAGGACCTGTACCGGCGCTTCAGGCGATTGGGCGACATGCCGGGCATCGGTGTCGCGCGGCCCGATATCCGCCCGGAGCTGCGTCTGCTGCCGGCTGGCCACTATCTCATCTTGTATGAGGACCTCGATGGCGACGTCGCGATCGTGCGTGTCCTACACGGCGCCCGCCAATGGCAGGATTTGCTCTCGTAATCGCGGCGGGCGCCTTTGGTGCGGACGGCGGGGATCGAACCCGCATAGCCTTGCGGCTGAGAGATTTTAAGTCTCTTGCGTCTACCAGTTTCGCCACGTCCGCCTGCATGAGAGCGGTAGCGGGCGGAGCCCCGGCACGCAAGCGCGCGGAGGCCTTGCTACGGCGAGCGACCTGCGCAACCTCAGTTCCGCCGCGCCGGCTTGTACCACTCGACGCCGTCGGGATCGACATAGAGGCCCGGCGCCACGTCGGAGCCGATCGGCTTCTGCTGCATCGGCACGCGCACCGTGTCGTCGCGGTCGCCGCGCTTCACGTAAGGCGCGCCGCCCTGCTGGGCGCCGTGCCCCTGGCCGCGTGAGGCGGCGAGCCCGACCGTACCCTGCCGACCGGCGACCTTGTCCTGCAGCTCGGTGACGGTCCTTCCAGCGAAGGGCGCACGCCCGCCACCCTCGATCACCGGCCAGGCGCGGCGCGAAGCCCCCTCGCCCGACACCCGCACGCCGATGAAGCGCGGCACATAGGTCGCCCCGCCCTTGCCGAAGCTGTCCCAGCCGCCGGTCGCGATCATCTGCGCGCCGCAGCGCTTGTGGCTGCGCTCGCACAGCGCCCGCGAGGCGAAGCGCGGCGCGCTCTGCTCGAATTCCGCGCGGGCATTGCGATAGGCGAACTCGCATTGTTCGGCGGTGAGTAGGCCGCCCGCGATGCAGGCGTCGCGCCGGTCATAGACCGCCCCCGCCGCGCCCGGCGCCTGCGCAGCGAGCTCCGCTGGTGCGGCAAGGAACAGCGCGGGCGCCAGCGCGAGAACCCGCAGGCCGGCGACGACAGAGGCGGCGGAGGTCATGATCATCAGGCGCAACATCATGACGATTGTGGCTTTACAACAGCGAGCGGCGCGAGCGCGCCAGTTCCAGCGTCGCGGCATAGTCGATCTTGCCGCTGCCGAGCACGGGGATCGAGTTGGTCACCAGGATAGCGCGCGGCACCCAAAGTTCGGGGAAGCCCTGCGTTTTGGCGGTTTCGTGGAGCACGCTGCGCTCGGCATTGGGCTTCTCGGTGACGAGCACGAGCTGTTCGCCCTTGCGGGCATCGGGCAAGGCGACGACGACATGGTTCTGGTCCGGCCACAGACCGGAGATCATCGATTCGACCGCCGCCAGCGAGACCATCTCGCCGCCGAGCTTGGCGAAGCGCTTGGCCCGGCCCTTGATGAGGACGAAGCCGTCGTCGAGCGTGACGATGTCGCCGGTGTCGTGCCAGCCGCCCTCGGGCGGGACGATGACGCCGGGCCGATCGACGCTGAGATAGCCGGCCATGATGTTGGGCCCGCGCACGCAGAGCTTGCCGCCTTCATGGATGCCCTCGACCGGCTCCAGCCGCGCCTCAATGCCGGGCAGAAGTCGCCCGACGCTGCCGTCGCGCATGGCGACGGGCGTGTTGCAGGCCAGCACCGGCGAGCATTCCGTGCAGCCATAGCCTTCGAGGATCGTGGTGCCGTAGGGCTCCCACATCCGCCGCGTCTCCGGCTTCACCCGTTCGGCCCCGGCCACGACATAGCGCACGCTCTTGAGGTCGTTGGGATCGGCGGCGCGCGCATAACCCTGCAGGAACGTGTCCGTGGCGAACAGGAAGGTGCAGCCGGTCTCGCCGATCAGCTTGGGCACCTGCTTGTAGTGTAGCGGGCTCGGATAGAGCACGACCTTCATGCCCGAGAGCAGCGGCATCAGCAGCCCCGCTGTCAGCCCGAAGGAGTGGAAGGCCGGCAGCGGGTTCATGACGATGTCGCGCTCGGACAAAAAGCCCGCGGCCAGCGCGAAGATCTGGCGCGCATTCGACACCAGATTGGCATGGCTCAGCACGACGCCCTTGGGCTTGCCCTCGGTGCCCGAAGTGAAGAGCACGACGGCGGGCTCGTCCGGCGCAGCCTCGTAGCGACGATGGGCGAGGCCGGGAACGAGGCTCGACAGCGCGCCGATCGCCTTGTCGAGGCTGGTGATCTGCTTGCGGACATCCTCGAGATAGATGATCCGGCGCCCCTCCCCGAGCGCCTCCAACTCGTCGTCCAGCTTGGCCTGCTCGACGAAGCGCCGTGAGGTCACGATCGTCTTGAGTTCGGCGAGCTCGCCGGCCGCCCGCAGGTTCTTGACGCCCGCCGTGAAGTTCAACAGCGCCGGCACCCGCCCGAAGGCCGACAGCCCCATCAGCGTCACCGCCATCGCCTGGACATTGGGCAGGAGCATGCCGACATGCTCGCGCTCCTGCGTGACGGCGGCGAGCTTGCGGCCCAGCACCAGCGCGCCGAGCACGAGGTTGCCGTAGCTCAGCGGCTTGCGCTCGGGGTCCTCCAGCGCGATCCGCGCCTTGCCATGGCGGGCGACCGCCTGCAGCAGGGCCCGGAACAGGGTGATGCGCGCCCCGGCTTCATCGAAGACAGGCAGATGTCGATCGGCGTCGGCCATGCTTGGCTCGGCTCCCGGCTGGCGTTTCCTCTTCGCCCCTGACTTAAGCCGATTGGCCGGCGTTGCAATGAAGTCCTGCGCGCCGCTTGCGTATTCCTCTGCGCCGGGCGACCACTCCTTCGCCCGTTGCTTAGGTCGTGACCGCCATGCCGCCAGCCGTCGCCCGCTCGTCCGACATCGCCCTCCTCTACGGCATCGGCGTCGTCCAGGGGCTGGCGCTGATCTCGTTCCCGGCCGCCAGCGCCATCCTCGTCAGCCCTGCCGGATTTGCCCTGTCGAGCACGCAATATGGCGCGATGTTCGTGCCGCAGGTCGTGCTGGCGATCCTCGCCTCCGCCTTCGGCTCGACCCTGTCGCAGCGCCTCGGGCTGGGAGGCTTGCTGCAGCTCGGCCTGGGCGCCAATCTCGCCGCGATGGCGCTGCTGACCACGACGCCGCTGCTGATGGGCCAGCCGGCGGCTTTCCTCGTGCTCCTGCTGGCGACCGGTTCGCTCGGGCTCGGCTTTGGCGCCACCGCGATGACCCTGAACACGCTGATTCAGCGCCTGTCCATGCCGGAGCGGCAGGATGTCACCGTCCTGACCCTGAACGCGCTGATCGGGCTGGGAACGGCGCTCGCGCCCCTGTTGATCGCCCTGTTTACGCGAATCGCGGTGTGGTGGGCGCTGCCGGCGCTGATGACGCTGAGCCTGGGGGCGCTGCTGATCGCCACACGGCGCGCCCGGCTCGATGTCGCCGTCGAGACCGCGCCGCGCGGCGCGCGCGCGCCGGCCCGCTTCTGGCTCTATGCGGCGGCGGTTGTGCTCTACGGCGTCGTCGAGAGCCTGAGCGGCAACTGGGCCTCGCTCTACCTCATCAACCAGCGCCAGGTCTCGGCGGAGAATGCCTCCTTCGCCCTGACCGCCTTCTGGATCATGCTGACGCTCGGGCGCATCGGCTTTGCCCTGTTGGCCGGCAGGCTGCCGGTCGCGCTCGTCCTCGCCGGGCTGCCGCTTCTCCTCGCGCTCGCCTTCCAGTTGGCCGCGCAGGCGCAGGGCGCGGTGTCCGGCATCGCCGCCTTCGCCCTCGTCGGGCTGGCCTGTTCCGCCATCCTGCCGCTGGTCCTGAGTTTCGCGGGCAAGGAATTTTCCGGCCAGGCCGCAGCGACGCTCGGCGCCCTGATCGCCTTCTACCAGATCGGCTACGGCATGGCGGCGTTCGGCGGCGGCCCGCTGCTGGACAGCGCCGGCCTCACCCATGCGTCGCTCTTCTCGCTCGGCAGCGTGACGGCGCTGGCGCTGGCGGGAGTCGTCGCAATGCTGGTCCGGCCCCGGCCTGCGCCCTCGCTTCGGTGACGGCAGCCTACCCGAACGCCCCGATCTCGTGCTGGATCGCGCCCGAGATCTCCCGCAGCAGATCGAACAGCTCCCGCATCGGCGCGATCACGTCGCGGTGAAGCGCCTCATAGGTGCCGCCCTCGCGCGGGCCCGGCGGCTCGCCGAAATCGAGACCGATCGTCGGATCGGGCTTGAGCGGGAAGATCTCCGCCAGCAGCGCGAGGCAGGCGGGCACGTCGAGCCGCAGCAGCCGCTCGACCAGCGCCTCGCGGGTCAGGCCGGCCTGGGGACGGAAATCGGGGATATGGCTCGCCCGCAGCCAGATGCCGTGCATCGCCGCCAGCCGCAGCGCATGCAGCGCCACCAGCCGCACCGGCATCTCCGGCGTCACGCCCGCGGCGGTCTTGAGTTTCAGCGCGTCCGAGGACAGCCGCCAGAACAGCCGCCGCAGCGCCGGCGCCAGCTCCAGCCGCGACAGCGCCTCGCCCACCGCCAGCAGCTCGTCGCGGCGGCCGTCCCGGGCGGTGCGGCGCGCCCGGTCGAACCAGCTGCCGGGGTCGAGCGTGTCGAGATAGGCACGCAGCACGTCGAGATCGCTCGCCGCCAGCGCATGTTCGGCGAGCCGATAGGCCCGGTCGAAGCGCTCCGAGCGCTCGCGCATCGCCTTGAACAGATCGGGCGCGCGCGACGCCGCCTGGCCGATGCCGTGGACGCTGTTGGCGAGCCAGCCGAGCTGCTGCAGGATCGCGTTGTTGGGAATGGCGCGCAATTCGCGCGGATGGCGGATGCGCGTCGGCCCGCCGGCATCGCTCTGGCGGGCCGCGGGGCGCGAACCGGTCTTGTCGAGCAGCCAGGGGCCGAAGGTACCGATCAGCGCAGCATAGCCGGGGTCGTCGACCAGCGTCGTCATCTCCTCGCGTACGGTCTGGAAGAACTCGGTGGCAAAATCGGGCTCGTCATAGATCGGGTCGGCGACGGTCTCCTCCACCGGCGCCAGAACGGCCTCCGCGATGCGCCCGACGGTCGCGGACGCCAGTTGCGGCGTGCCGAACAGCATGTAGCCGTCGCTGCCCTGGAAGCTGGTCTCGCGCACCGTGCGGACACCGGCCTTGGCGAAGGCGGCGCGCGCCCAGGCCGGCTCCAGATAGGCCAGCCGGTCGGCGAGGCTGCCGGGATGGGCGCCGCGCCCGGCGGATTCGCCATGGGTGTCGAAGATCACCAGCTCGACATCGGAAAGGTCGTAGCGCCGCAGCAGCTCGCAGATGCGGATGCGCAGCCGCTCAATCCAGAAGGTCGCGGCGACCTGCCCGATATAGCGGCCGGAATCGGAATAGCCGAACTGGATGCAGAAGCGGCCATGGCGCTTGAGATAGGCGCGGAAATGCGGGCTGCGCAGCGCCTCGTCGATGATGCGCGGCCCCTGCTCCAGCGCATCCGCCGTCTCGAACAGCGGCGAGATCTCGACGCGGTCGGCGATGCCGAAGCGGCTGGCGAGCCAGAGTGCGCAGAGCAGCGTGTAGCCGGTCTCGGTCTCAGCCACGAGGAAGCGCACAGCCTTGGTGCCATCCACATGCTTCACGATCTGAGCGATCGTCATCAGCATGCGCGTCGCCGAGGCGCGCTCGGCAGCCAGCGCGCCGAAATCGACCGCGATCGGCGCGACCTTGGCGAGCAGGCCGTTCACCGCCGAGAGGAAGGCGCGCCGCTGCGCCGGCTGGGTCGGCTCCTCCTCGAGCGGAATCACGGCGCGCATCGCATTGTGGAGCTGCGAGGCGTTGAGCCGGAAATGCGGCAGCGCGATCGAGACGCCATGCGCGACGCAGCCGGCCTTGACCAGGCACAGCGCCATGGTCGTGGCGTCGTCGTCCGACCGGGCAAGCGCCGCGTCGAGCGCGGCGATCAGGCGTGACGCCTCCGGCAGCGCCGCCTCGCGCTCGTTGACCAGCGCCAGCGCGAAGGCCTGCAGCGCCGACAGGCTCGGCTGCGTCGCGATCGGCGGCGCCAGCGCCAGCTGCCGCTCGACCGCCGCCAGCGCAGCGCCGACCAGATCGCGAACGGCCGCCGTCGCGGGGACCACCGGCAGCTTCTCGAGGATGCGGGCGAACTGCCCCTGCTTCGATTCCAGCCGGTAGCGCAGCGTGTCCCACCAGCCGATATCGGTGCGCCCGTCCGTATCGCAGCCGACCCAGGAGGCCAGGATGACTGGGCGCGGCGCGACCGTCCGCCAGCTCTCCGGCGAGAGCGCGTGCGCAGCCCGCAGCAGCGCCGCGTTCAGCGCGTCGATCGCGTCGCGCGCATGACGCACGGCGTAGCGCGCCTGCTCGAACTCGTCCTGCAGGGTGATCCGCCCATCCGGCCGGAAGGACAGGTCCGGCGCGTCGAGGACGCGCGCACCTTCCGCATCCCCCGACGCTGCCGCCGCCAGGCCATGGGCCACCTTGCGGCTCATGCCGAAGGTGGGATGGGCGGTGAAGACGGCCGCGAAGCGCAGCCGCTCGATGGCGTCCCGGTAATGCGCGAAGGGCTCGTCCGCGCCCGCCGCCGCCGCGACCAGGGCCTCCGCCAGCGCTGCAAAAGCCGCCTCGCCATCATCCGCCAGCCCGACATAGGCCGCGACCCGGCCCGCCCGCTGCCGCAGCGCCTCGCGGCCGAGCAGGCGCACCAGTTCGCCCGCCGCCGCGACATCGAGCTCGCCGCGGTCCATCCGGCGGGTCAGCCAGAGCGTGACGCGCAGGACTGGATTGCCGAACGGATCGTCGCGCGCATCGGCGCGCGCGTGGCGTATTTCAGCCTGAAGACGGTCCGCCAACACGCCTGTCGGAGTGGTCAAGCCTGGAGCCTCGATCGCATTCGTCATTGCCGCACCTCGCTGTTCGAACAGGAGGCAATTTTTGGACCTCGGTCGAGACCGTCGGTGTCGGCGCGCAATCCGGATCGCCCGCGATCCATGACCCGTGCCGTCGACATGGGCTCCGAAACAATCCTTGCCGTGGAACTTTCAGGACTGCGCAACCGTTAACACGGTTGTTACCAGGCTTGAATTCACGTTCAAATTGTACGGCGGGTCTGGTGCTTCGAGAGGTTCCATTCGCGACCACGCGACCGGTATTGCTAGCGGTAGCTTCGTCACCAGTGCGATTGTCTGCACCGGCGACGGTCATCTACCGACACGGCCTTTGAGGGGGCTCAGTATAGCCGGTTGGGCGCGTCGATATTTGAAGCCGAAATCGTGACGACCATCTGGGCGACGCGCGCATCTGATAAAAAACGAGCGAGATGCGCTGCATTTTGAATCGAGTCAAAAATGCTTCCACCCTTGGCGAAAACAGAGATGCAGCAACAAGCGGAAGCCCAGGTCGAGTGTTTCCGAAAGGAACTCGGTCCGTTCGTGGTCGCCGCTGAAACCACGCGCATGGCAATGGTCTTCACTGATGCCAGGGCGGCGGGAAATCCGCTGATTTTCGCCAATGACAGCTTCCTGCATCTGACCGGATATGAGCGCGAGGACGTGCTCGGTCAGAGTTTCGATTTCTTGCTGGCGCCCGGGACCGATGCGACGCTGGAGGGAGAGTTCCAAAGCAGAGGGGAGAGCGGCACAGAGATTGAATATCGCCGCAAGGACGGCAGCGAATTCTGGGCCGCGACCTTCATCAGCCCCGTGACCGACGAAGCCGGCGCGGTGGTGATGCACTTCGCGTCGCTCGTCGATACGACGAGGCACAGGGATGAATGTACGCGATCGAGAAAGCTGATCGACGAACTCAACCATCGCGTGAAAAATACCTTGTCGACCGTCCAGTCGATCGTCTGGCAGGCTCTGCGCAATCCCGACCCGCTGACGCTCCGTGAAGCGATCGAGTCGCGGCTTTTCGCTCTCTCGCGCTCCCATGATCTCCTGACGGTCGAACAATGGGAAAGCGCCAGGCTCGTCGATGTCGTCGAGACGGCCATGGAGCCTTTCCGGGGAGGCGACAGGGCCGAGCGCTTCTTGATTCGGGGAAGCAGCATTCGGATCGAGCCGAAGACAACGCTTGCCCTGGGCATCGCCTTGCACGAACTGGCGACCAATGCGGTCAAATACGGCGCGCTGTCGAATGAGACCGGCTCGATTGCGATATCCTGGGCGGTCGAACCGTCAAGGGCCGGCAAAAGGTTGGTGATGCACTGGCGCGAGATGGACGGCCCGCCGGTCCTGCCCCGATCCCGAAAAGGCTTCGGCTCGCAAGTGCTCGAACGTGGGCTGGCGCATGAACTGGATGGCACGGTGCATCTGGACTTTCGACCCGAGGGTCTGGCCTGCATCATTTCAATTCCTGCGCCCCATCCCGCCCTGCGGTCTCATGATGGTGAATAAGCCGCTCCTTGGCCGCAACATCCTCCTTGTCGAGGATGAAATGATGCTCGTGCTCCTCATGGAGGGCATGCTGGAGGATCTCGGCACTCAGTCTGTCGGCATCGCCGCCAATGTCCGCCAGGGCCTCGATCTGATCGCGGCGCAACCATCCGACATTGCGCTCTTGGATGTGAACCTCGGTGGCGAGACGAGCTTTCCAATCGCCGATGCCCTGGCCGCGCGTGGAATCCCGTTCATCTTCACGACCGGGTACGGCGTCGAGGGCCTGACCGCCCGATTTCGCGACCGCCCCGTGCTGAAGAAGCCGTTTCAGTATGAGGAACTCGAAGCCCTGTTCGAACGCCTGCTCGCCTGATCGACGCGTTGCGGGCAGTTGCAGGCTGCGACCGCAAGTGAGGTCGGTTCAGGAACGTGGTTTGGCATGAACCGCGACCCGTAATGCAGGTTCGGCTGCAACCCGCCAGCAGCGACGCTGGTTTTAGAGCGAGCTTTCACGTCCCGCGTCGGTAGCGTTAACGAAAAATTAACCACTGGCCGAAGCAATGAAGACATTAACGATTCGTTAATGGCCGCCGAGCAGATCACGGGTGCCCCATGGCCGCGACCATCTCAGGATCACCCTATCGAGTGCGCGTTGCTCGTCGGCATGCCGCTGGCAGGCAACGCCCGCTCCCGGGCTGGGATACGGTCGCTCTGGACGATCTGGCCGTCCATATCGGCACCGAGAAGGTTTTGCAGTCGCTGCAGATGTTCACGACGTTGCTGGCGCAAAGCCTTCTCGTCCTGAAAGACTACAGCATCGATTTTCAGCGGCAGCGGCACGAGGTTCACGATCTCGCATCGGTCAGCGGGTTTCTCGGCTTCAGCCATCTCTTCCAGTCCTGCCTGACGCTGCTCGCGCAGAACCGTTCGTCGGTCGAAAGGCGCGAAACGGTGATCGCTGCGATGGAGGACGCCCTGACCGAAGCCAGGGTCTATCTGGCCGCCGTCCCACCGCCTCATTGACCTTGGTCAGGGGAACCTGACTGGCGGTCGCGAGATCGGCACGCGTCACTGTCGCTCTTGCAGCGCCAGGGTTGCGTCAGCCGCAGGCACGTTTTGGACCGAGAGCGAAAGGCTGCGGCGCTGGAAAAACGGCATGCGTCTTGCTGGACCGCTGCGCGACGATGCCCGCGCCGCAGCCTTGCCGGAGATGCCGATGTCCGCCCTTCCCTCCGCCCTCGCCGGATTGCCCGGTGACGACACCGCGCCGGCCTGCGTGGTCCTGCCGGCACGGCCCGAGCCGCTGCGGCTGGACACCGCGAAAACCGCGCTCATCATCGTCGACATGCAGAACGCCTATGCCTCGAAAGGCGGCTATATCGACCTCGCCGGCTTCGACGTCACCGGCGCCGCGCCCGTGATCGGCAACATCGCGCGGGCGGCCGACGCCGCCCGCAAGGCCGGCATCCCGGTGATCTTCCTGCAGAACGGCTGGGATGCGGAGTATCGCGAGGCCGGCGGGCCGGGCTCGCCGAACTGGCACAAATCCAACGCGCTCAAGACGATGCGCCGCAGGCCCGAGCTGCAGGGCCATCTCCTCGCCAAGGGAGGCTGGGACTACGCTATCGTCGATGCGCTCACCCCGCAGCCGGGCGACATCGTCATCCCCAAACACCGCTACAGCGTGTTCTTCAACACAAACATCGACAGCGTCCTGCGGGCGCGCGGCATCCGCAATCTCGTCTTCACGGGCATCGCCACCAATGTCTGCGTCGAATCCTCGCTGCGCGACGCCTTCCATCTCGAATATTTCAGCGTCGTGCTGGAGGATGCCACCCTCGCCGCCGGGCCCGACTTCGCCCAGAAGGCGGCGATCTACAACATCGAGACCTTCTTCGGCTGGGTCTCGACAGTCGCCGATTTCGGCGGCGCGGTCGGCCAGCAGCCGCCCGCCTAAACCCGCAACGCCCCGCGCCGCCCCGCCTGCCCGAAAGCGAGCCCGCCATGCCTGCAGTCGACACCCAAGCCTTCGTGCGTGATCTCTACGAGCTGCGCGGCATCGGCACCTTCAAGACCGGCGTCCACCGCCCGACCTATTCCCCGCAGGACATGGAGGCCCGGCGCTGGCTGATGGCCAAGCTGACCGAGTGCGGCCTGGAGGCCTCGATCGACGGCATCGGCAACGTCTATGGCCGTCATCCCGGCCCCGGCCCGCATCTCCTGGTCGGCAGCCACATCGAGTCGCAGAACGAGGCCGGCTGGCTCGACGGCGCGCTCGGCGTCGTCGCCGGGGTCGCTTTGGCCCGGGCGGGGTTGCCGGTCGATGTCTGCGCGTTTGCCGATGAGGAGGGCCATTTCAGCCTCAGCCTGCCCGGCAGCCGCTCGGCGATCGGCGATCTCAGCGACGAGGCCATCGACGGCGCCCGCAACCGCACCGACGGCACGCCGCTGCGTGAGGCCCTGCGCGCCGCCGGCCTGGAGGGCCTGCCGCGCCGGCAGCTCGAGACCGGCCGCTACAAGGGCTATTACGAGATGCATATCGAGCAGGGCACGCAGCTCGAAGAGGCGGGCTTACGGCTCGGAATCGTCACCGGCATCGTCGCGATCTGGCAGTGGCGCATCGTCGTCGAGGGCCAGCAGGACCATGCCGGCGGCACCACCATGGCCGAGCGCCGCGATGCCGGCTTGAGCGCGGTCAGGCTGCTCGCGGCGATCGACGCCGAGTTCCCACGCCTCGTCGGCGAGCGCACGACCTGGACCACCGGCCGCTTCCGGCTCGAGCCGGACGCGCCCAACATCATCCCCGGCCGGGCCGAGATCCTGTTCCAGTTCCGCGACGTCTCGGTCGCCGTGCTGGAGCGGCTGGAGGCCGGGCTGCGCTCGCTGGTGCAGGAGGCCAACCGCCGCGAGCGCTGCAGGATCACGCTGTCCTCCGTCTCGAAGACCGTGCCGGCGCTCTGCGACCCCGCGATGATGCAGGCCCTGTCGGATGCCGCCGAGGCCTTCGCGCCCGGCGCCTGGCAGGCCATGCCGTCCGGCGCCGGCCATGACGCGCAGGTCATGGCCCGCAGGATGCCGGCCTCGATGCTGTTCGTGCCCTCGATCGGGGGCATCTCGCATCACTGGACCGAGGACACGAAGGACGAGGACCTCGCGCTGGGCATTCAGGTGCTGCACGGCGCGGCGGAGCGTTTCCTAGCCGGGTAGCGCACGCTGATTTCGGACGGAAACACGCCGTCATCCCGGACAAGCTGCAAAGCAGCGCAGCTCCGGGATCCATCATAGAGTTTCGGAGCCCTCCGATGGATCCCGGGGCAAGCCCGGGATGACGGCGTGTTTCCGAGAAAACGCCGCATGCTTTAGCCGCAGAACGCCGGGCTGCGTCACCGCTGACGCCCCTTGCCCGGCGAAGGCCGGGCCCGCATAGGAGCAGACGCACCCGGAGCCACTCTCCGGCTCCGTTCCTTGCGAAAGCCCCTCGTGACAGATCTCGCCTCTCCCCCCACGGCGGCCCTTTCGCGCCGCCGGCTCTGGCTCGGCATCGGCTGCGGCCTGCTGACCAGCCTGATCTGGGGCGTGCAGTCCGTCGTCTCGCGCCAGTCGGTTGCTGACGGGCTGAGCGCGGCCGACGTCACCATCCTGCGCTTCGTCGTCGCCTCGCTCATCCTGCTGCCGCTCGCGCTGCGGCGGATGCGGCCCTTCCCGGTCGGCGCCCTCGGCTGGCGGCGCGCGCTAATCCTGACCGCGCTCGCCGGCGCGCCCTATGCCCTCGTCCTGGTCGGCGGCGCAACCTTCGCCCCGGCGCTCCACGCATCGGTGATCGTGCCAGGCCTGATCCCGGTGATGACGGTCGCGCTCGCCTTCCTCGTGATGGGCGAGCGACCGGGCCCGGTCCGGCTGATCGGGCTATCGCTCGTGCTGGCCGGCATCGGCGCCTTCGGCTGGCAGGCCTTCGGCGAATCGGGCGCGGGCGAGCGCACCTGGATCGGCGACCTCTTCTTCGTCGCCAACGCCGTGATGTGGTCGGTCTTCGGCCTGCTCGCGCGGCGCTGGGGCTGCGACGCCATCGACGTCACCATCGCCACCTGCCTTCTCTCGCTGCTGATCCTGCCGGTCTTCGCGCTGACCATGCCGATACGGCTCGGCGACGCCACCTGGCCGGCCATCGCCCTGCAGGCGCTGTACCAGGGCGCGCTGGTCGGCGTCGGCGCGCTGTTTCTCTACACCAAATCGGTCGAGCTTCTCGGTGCTGCACGCGCGACCCTGTTCCTGCCGCTGAACCCGGTCGTGACCGCGCTCGCCGCCGCCCTGCTGCTCGGCGAAGTGCCCGCGCTCGCCGAGATCGCCGGCATGCTGCTGGTGATCGCGGGTATGAGCGTGGCGCTGCGGGCCCGCTGAGGGCGCCCCGCCGCTCAGGACGGCACGCAGGCGAATTCGTCAGCGATAGGGGTTCTCGAGCCAGCCAACCAGCGCGTCCTCGAACTCGTCGAAATCCTTGTCCGCCATCGCAAACTGGATGTGGATATGGGTCAGGTGCTCATGGTCGACCTTGGCCATCCCGGTCGTCCCAGGCTTTGCGATCCGGACCGACGATATGCCGTTCTCATCCCATTGCTCCTGATCGTAGATCATCAGGTTCCAGCGCATGTCTTCCCGCGCCTGCATGAACGCATCGACGAGCCGATAGCCGATCGTGCGCTCGATCGAGACCTTCTCGAACTGGGGCGGCTCGCGGGCATAGACGATGATGTCCAGCGCACGGCCCGTGTTATGCGCGTCTCCCTCTCCGCCCCGTCCGGCTGCCTGCAGCCGCGAGCCCATGACCGCCTTGCGCGTCACCTTGTGGTAGTGGCTGAAGCAGGGGGTCCGCAGAAGCGCCGGCCCGCGAGACCTCAGAATGCGTTCGAGCAGCGTGACGGCCTTGCCTGCCATTGGGGACCTCAGACGCATGAGGACTGATGACGGGCATTTCCGCATGCACGAGAGGCCGGCGCATCCTCCAAACGACTGAGGCAGGACTGGTGATCGAAGCTCGCTCTCAGCCCTTGTGATCCTTGGCGATGGGCTCGACATAAGCGAGCCCCATGTCCCAGGGGAAATAGATCCAGGTGTCCTGGCTGACCTCGGTGACGAAGGTGTCGACGGTGGGGACGCCGGCGGGCTTGGCGTAGACCGTGGCGAAATGGGCGTTGGGCAGCATCTCGCGCACGACGCGCGCCGTCTTGCCGGTGTCGGTCAGGTCGTCGACGACGAGCACGCCCTTACCCTTGCCGTCGCCGATCGCCTTGATCGAGGGCGCCACGTCCTTGAGCACCTTGAGCTCGGACTGGTTCTTGTAGTCGTGGTAGCTCGCGACGCAGACCGTCTCGATCAGCCGCAGACCGAGCTCCCGGCAGATGATCGCGGCCGGCACGAGCCCGCCCCGCGTGATGCAGACGATCGCCTCGAAGGGCCCCTTCTCCGCCAGCCGCCAGGCGAGCGCGCGGGCGTCGCGGTGGAACTGGTCCCAGGAGACGGGAAAGGCCTTGTTGGCGGTGGGCTCGGCCATGGCGTCGGCTCCGGTTTGCAGAAGGGCGCAGGGCCAGTCGAAAACCCTATCGCTGCGCCTCTGGCAAGAGGCGATGCGCCCGCCATCCCCGCAAAATGCGCCTCGTCAGGCCTGCAGCCGCGCCTGCTCGGCCGCCAGCATCGCCTTGACCGCTTCCATCGCCGCAGTGAGCTTGTCGGCCTCGCGCGACCGCACCACCACATTCGTGTCCGGCCCCGCATCCGAGAAGAACGGGTAGGAGCCGATCGAGACGTCCGGATGGGCCTTGGCGACCTCCGCCAGCGCGGTGCCGATATCGCCCTCGCGCAGCCCGGCGCGGACCGTGTCGGAGAGGATCTTCACCCCCGTCTGCAGCGTCGGCGCGACGACGTCGAGCATCGCCTGCATGATCGAGGGCACGCCCGCCATTACATAGACATTGCCGATGTTGAAGCCCGGCGCCTTCGACACCGAATTGGCGATGAGGTCGGCGCCGGCGGGAATGCGCGCCATGCGCAGCCGCGCCTCGTTGAGCTGGTCGGGCGGGAAGCGCTCGGCGAGCATCGCGATGGCGCGCGGATCATGGTCGATCGAGACGCCGAAGGCGGCCGCGACCGAATCCGCCGTGATGTCGTCATGGGTCGGGCCGATGCCGCCGGTCGTAAACACATAGGTGTAGCGCGCGCGCAGCGCGTTGAGTGCCGCGACGATCTCGTCCTCGACATCGGGCACGATCCGGACCTGGCGCAGCTCGATGCCGATATTGGTCAGGTATTCGGCGATGTAGCCGATGTTCTTGTCCTTGGTGCGCCCGGACAGGATCTCGTCGCCGATGACGAGGATCGCGGCCGTCACGATCGCGGGGGAAGAGGTCGTGTCGCTCGCGGTCATGGCGGTCTCCGGCTCGGGGCGCGTGCGATCCTGGTGCCGCACGGCTCGCTAGAGCTAGGGGTTTGGCGGCGCAGGCTCAAGCGCCAAGACGGGGGCCGCGGCGATGCGGCTCTCCTGCCCGGCGGCGATGCCTCAGACGGTCGCGGGCTTGCGCTCGTAGACCAGGTTGAGCCGCGTCTGCGCCAGCAGGACATAGCCGCTCTGGGCGAGCAGCGCCGGCAGGTCGCTCTGCCAGCGCTGGCGCGAATCCTCGATGATGATGAAGCCCGGCCACAGGCTTTCCGGCGCATCGCGCAGGAACGGCTCCAGGATCAGGTCCTCGGCGCCCTCGACATCGAGCTTGATGGCGTCGAGCCGCTCATAGCCCTCGTTCTGGACGAGCGCGAGCAGCGTCATCGCCGGCACCCGCACCGTCGTGCCGGTGCTCGAGCGCAGGATCCGCACGCTCGACTCGCCGCGATTCGTCGGATCGATGAAGAGCGTCAGTTCGCCCGGCTTGTCAGCGAGCGCGCAGGCAACGGCCTTGACGGTCCCGAACGGGTTCTGGGCGATGTTGAACGCCAGACGCGCGAACACCTCCGGCTGCGGCTCGACCGCCAGGATGCGCGCGCTGGGCCCCGCCTTGGCCGCGACGAACAGGGAATAGGCCCCGATATTGGCGCCGATATCGATGAAGCGGAATCCGTCGCGCAGGCGCTCGGCCAGCAGGCCGCGCTCCAGCGGATCGAAATATTGCGGAGTGAACAGGACGCGCTTCTCGCAGACATTGCCGTCCGGATAGAGCCGCATCCGCGCTCCCAGCGACTCGATGTCGACCGGGCGGCCGGCCAGCGACCGCAGGCCGAGCCGGCGCAGCGCGTAGGCGACCTTGCGGCCGAGAAAGCTGTCGGACGCGCAGCGCGTCCAGGCGATGATGCGCGAGAGACCGCGCCGCGGCGCGAAGGCGCCGTAAGGGCTGTCCTCGGCCTGAGACTGTTCGATGATGGCCATGGCGCCAGCCTGTTACACCCGGCGGCGGTTCCGCGCCAGCGCGACGATCCGGCGTGCTCCCCGCATCGGCCCGCGGCTGTCGCGGTTCTCGCCGGCCAGGCCCCCGCGTGCCTTGCGTCGGCCACCAAACCCAATAGATATGGGTCGCAGAGGAGTTGCCCGGCGACCATGACCTTCGAAGACACATTGGGGCGGTCGCGCATGCGCGAACCGGCGATCAAGATTCACGGCGCCGAGGCGTTCGCGGCCATGCACAAGGCCGGTCGCCTGACCGCCGAGGGCCTCGACATGCTCGGCGAATACGTCAAGCCCGGCGTCACCACCCAGCGCCTCGACGACCTCGCCTTCCAGTTCGCGATGGACAATGGCGCCTATCCGGCGACGCTGTTTTACCGCGGCTATACCAAGTCGATCTGCACCTCGATCAACCACGTCGTCTGTCACGGCATCCCCGACGACAAGCCCCTGCGCGAGGGCGACGTGATGAACATCGACTACACGCTGATTGTCGATGGCTGGCATGGCGATTCGAGCCGGATGTATGGCGTCGGCGAGATTCCGCGCAAGGCCGAGCGCCTGATCGAGATCACCTATGAGAGCCTCCTGCGCGGCATCAAGGCCGTGCGCGCCGGCCACACCACGGGCGACATCGGCTTCGCCATCCAGCGCTATGCGGAGGCCGAGCGCTGTTCGGTGGTGCGCGATTTCTGCGGCCACGGCGTCGGCCAGCTCTTCCACGATTCGCCCAACATCCTCCACTACGGCTCGCCTGGCGAAGGCCCGCAGCTCAAGGCCGGGATGATCTTCACCATCGAGCCCATGATCAATCTCGGCAAGCCGGGTGTGAAGGTTCTGTCCGACGGCTGGACCGCCGTGACCCGGGACCGCTCGCTCTCGGCCCAGTTCGAGCACACGATCGGCGTCACCGAGACCGGCTGCGAGATCTTCACGCTTTCGCCGTCCGGGCGCGACAACCCGCTCGCCCGGAAATGACCTCGGGCGCGGGCGATGGCTCGGGTGGCGAGCCGCCATCGGCCACGTCCGCCGAGCCTGCTGCGTCAAAACCTGCCGCCGCCAAATCCAGGCCTTCCGCGGGCGCCGCCGCGGACCCCCCGCACTACCACGGCCATCGCGAGCGCCTACGGACCCGCTTCCAGGAGGCTGGCGCGGACGCCCTGCCCGACTACGAGCTGCTGGAACTGCTGCTGTTCCGATCGATCCCGCAGCGCGACGTCAAGCCGCTGGCCAAGCAGCTCATCGCGCATTTCGGCTCGTTCGCGGAGGTGCTGGGCGCGCCCGCCGCGCGTCTGACCGAGGTCAAGGGCGTCGGAGCCGGCGTCGCGCTGGATCTCAAGATCATCGAGGCGGCCTTGCGCCGGATGGCGAAGGGCGCGGTGGCCAAGCGGCCCGTGCTCTCGTCCTGGTCGGCGGTGCTCGACCATTGCCGGATGGCGATGGCGTTTGCCGAGCGCGAGCAGTTCCGCATCCTCTTTCTCGACAAGAAGAATGCCGTGATCGCCGATGAGGTCCAGCAGACCGGCACGGTCGATCACACGCCCGTCTATCCCCGCGAGGTCGTGCGGCGCGCCCTTGAGCTCTCGGCCTCGGCCGTCATTCTCGTCCACAACCATCCCTCGGGCGACCCGACCCCTTCGGGAGCCGACGTGAAGATGACCCGCGAACTCGTTGAAATCGCGAAGCCCTTGGGCATCGCCATCCACGACCACGTCATTGTCGGCCGCGACGGCCATGCCAGCTTCCGTGGGCTGGGGCTGATCTGAAAAGACGCAGCCCAAGAAAGAGGCAGCTCAGCCAAAGGGCGCGGCAACAGCCCCCTTTCCGAACGCGCGCGAATAGGCATAGGCTGGACCAAATGGGGAAAGATGCCTGAATGGTCGCGTTCGACGAGATGACGGGTGGAGAAGGCGGTCTGCGGTCGGCCTATACCGCGCTGGACCGCTGGCTCAAGGAAGCGCCGCCCGAGATGCTGGCGCTGCGTCGCAGCCAGGCCGAACTCTTCTTCCGCCGGATCGGCATCACCTTCGCGGTCTATGGCGACGAGGAATCGACCGAGCGTCTGATCCCCTTCGACATCATCCCGCGCGTGCTGACCAAGCCGGAATGGACCAAGCTCGAAGCCGGGCTGCGCCAGCGCGTGACCGCGATCAACATGTTCCTGGCCGATGTCTACGGCCCCAGGGAATGCATCAAGGCCGGCATCATTCCCGCCGATCTCGTCTATCGCAACGCCTGCTACCAGCTCGAGATGGTCGATTTCCAGGTGCCGCACGGCATCTACTGCCACATCGCCGGCATCGACATCGTCCGCGTCGACGCCGACACCTTCTACGTGCTGGAGGACAACGCCCGCACGCCGTCGGGCGTGTCCTACATGATGGAGAACCGCGAGGTGATGCTGCGGCTCTTCCCGGAGCTGTTCGCCATGCATCGGGTGGCGCCGGTCGACAACTATCCCGACCAGCTGCTGGCGACCCTGCGCTCGGTCGCCCCGCGCAGCGCGCCCTCCGATCCCAACATCTGCCTGCTCACGCCCGGCCAGTTCAATTCGGCCTTCTATGAGCACTCCTTCCTGGCCGACAAGCTCGGCGTCGAGCTGGTCGAGGGCTCCGACCTGCTGGTCAAGGACGATGTGGTCTACATGCGCACGACGCAGGGGCCCAAGCGCGTCGACGTCATCTACCGGCGCATCGACGACGACTTCATCGACCCGCTCGTCTTCCGTGGCGATTCCGTGCTCGGCGTGCCCGGCCTGATCGGCGCCTACAAGGCCGGCAACGTCACGCTCGCCAATGCGGTCGGCACCGGCGTCGCCGACGACAAGGCGGTCTACAGCTACATGCCCGAGATCGTGAAGTTCTTCACGGGCGAAGAGCCCATCCTCAAGAACGTCCCGACCTATCGCTGCCGCGAGCCCGAGGCCAACGCCTATGTGCTCGACAATCTGGAGAAGCTGGTCGTCAAGGAGGTCAACGGCTCGGGCGGCTACGGCATGCTGGTCGGCCCCCACGCCAACAAGGCGCAGATCGAGACCTTCCGCCGCAAGCTCAAGGCGAGCCCCGAGGGCTTCATCGCCCAGCCGACGCTGGCCTTGTCGACCTGCCCGACCTTCGTGGCGTCGGGCGTGGCGCCGCGCCATGTCGATCTGCGCCCCTATGTGCTCTCGGGCGCCAACGGCATCTCCTGCGTGCCCGGAGGTCTCACCCGCGTCGCGCTCAAGGAAGGCTCCCTCGTCGTCAACTCCAGCCAGGGCGGCGGCACCAAGGACACCTGGGTGCTCGATGCCTGATCTCGGCGCCGGCACCCAGTTTCAACGTTCACCGGACACGTCCCGCCTCGTCGCGAAAAGGCCCGATCTGACCATGCTCTCGCGCACCGCCGACAGCCTCTACTGGGTCTCCCGCTATGTCGAGCGGGCAGAGTATCTGGCCCGGATCCTCGACGCGACGATGCGGCTCTCCAACCTGCCCTCCTCCTATGGCGGCGCCGGCACCGAGTGGCAGAGCGCGGTCGCGACAGCCGGCTGCGACGAGGCCTTCGCCAAGGCCTATGGCGAGGCCAACGAGCGCAATGTCTGCGATTTCCTGACCTTCAACCCCGACAACCCGTCCTCGATCCGCAACTGCCTGGCGCTCGCCCGCTCCAATGCGCGCGGCGTGCGCACGGCGCTCACCTCGGAGATGTGGGACGCGCTCAATGGCGCCTGGCTCGAACTGCAGCGCTTCGAGAAGAAGCGCATGGACCGCGAGGAGTTCGCCCGCTTCCTCGACTGGGTGAAGAACGTCTCGCTGGTCTTCGACGGCTCCGCCTACCGCACCATGCTGCGCGACGACGGCTACTGGTTCTCGCGGCTCGGCGTCTATGTCGAGCGCGCTGACAACACCGCCCGCATCCTCGACGTGAAGTACCATGTGCTGCTGCCGGCCAACGAGCAGGTCGGCGGGTCGCTGGACTATTTCCAGTGGACCACCGTTCTGCGCGAGGTCTCGGCGCTCACCGCCTATCACTGGGTCTATCGCGAGGCGGTGAAGCCGCTGCTGATCGCCGACCTTCTGATCCTGAACCGGCGCATGCCGCGCTCGCTGGCGGCCTGCTACGAGAACATCTCGCGCTTCCTCGACCTGCTCGGCGATTCCTATGGCCGCCAGGGCCCGGCCCAGCGCCAGGCGCGCAAGACCCTCGCCAACCTGTCGAGCACGAGCATCGACGACGTCTTCCAGCACGGGCTGCACGAGTTCATCGAGGACTTCATCACCGAGAACAACCGCCTCGGCGGCACCATCATCGAGCAGTATCTGCAATGAACCGGCGCGGCAGGCTCGCTTCGAGCGGCCGTGGCGGTTAAGACCCACCTCGAAGCGAGCCAGCCCCCAAGCCACAGTTTGTCAGCGCCATGCGGATCCGGATTTCCCACACGATCAGCTATGCCTATGCCGAACCGGCGCGGCATATCACGCAGATCCTGCGGCTGACCCCGCGCGACCATGACGGCCAGCATGTGATGTCCTGGCGCATCGAGCCCAATATCGACGGCCGGCTGCGCGCCACGCAGGACCCCTATGGCAACATCGTCCACACCTTCTCGGCCGACGGGCCGATCGCCGGGATGGCGATCCAGGTCGACGGATTGATTGAGACGACCGATCTCGCCGGCATCGTGCGGGGCACGATCGAGCGCGTTCCCGTCGAGGTCTTCCGCCGCGACACGCTGCTGACGGCGCCCGATGAGGCGCTGCGTGCCTTCGCCCTCGAGGCGACGGCCGCCGCAGACTCGCCCCTGTCCAGGATGCACGCGCTGATGGACACGCTGCATGCCGAGATCGTCTGCGTCGAGGCCGGGCAGCGCACGGGCATCGGTGCTGCCGCGGCCTTCGCGGCGCGCGAAGGCATCCCACAGGACGTCGCCCACATCTTCATGACCTGCGCCCGCCATCTGGGCGTTCCCGCCCGCTATGTCTCGGGATACGTGGCTGAGACCGACGATCTCCCCCACGCCGCCGGCGCCCATGCCTGGGCCGAGGTGCATCTCGACGATTACGGCTGGATCGGCTTCGACGCCGCCAATGGTCTGTGCCCGATCGACACCCATGTCCGCGTCGCCGCCGGCCTGGACTTCGCTGATGCGGCCCCGGTGCGCGGCGCCCGCAAGGGCGGCGATGGCGAGGCGCTGGCGGTGCTCGTCACCGCGCGCCAGGCAGGCGGCCGCGCGTCCAACCAGTGACCGACGCCGCCCGGCGGCGACGACACGGCATCGAATGGCTGGCGGGCGCGATGGCGATATGCGACGAACACGCCGCCCCATGCCACAGCCAGGATCAGTCCCTTGACCTATTGCGCCGGAATTCTCGTGCAGGACGGTCTCGTCATGATCGCCGACACCCGCACCAATGCCGGGCTCGACGACATCTCGACCTTCCGTAAACTGCATGTCTTCTCCTGGCCCGGCGACAGGACCTTCGGCCTGATGACGGCGGGCAATCTCTCCGTGACGCAATCCGTCGTCAGCCTGCTGCATGAAGGCCTGCCCAATCCCGAGACCGGCGAGAGCGATACGCTGCAGGGCATGACGTCCATGTTCCGCGCCGCGCAACTGGTCGGGCGCGCGATCCGCCATGTCCGGTCGGAGGACGGTCCGGCGCTCAAGGAGGCCGGGGTCAAGTTCGACGTCTCGATGCTGTTCGGCGGCCAGATCAAGGGACAGCCGATGCGGCTCTTCATGGTCTACGGCGCCGGCAACTTCATCGAATGCGGCATGGATGCGCCCTTCCTTCAGATCGGCGAGCACAAATACGGCAAGCCGATCCTCGATCGCGCGGTCACCTACAAGACGCATCTCTACGACGCGCTGAAGGTCGGCCTGATCTCGATGGATTCGACCATGCGCTCCAATCTCGGCGTCGGCCTGCCGATCGACCTTTTGGTGATGCGGCGCGACGCCGACGAACCGGAACTCAACCGTCGCATCGAAGCCGGCGAACCCTATTTCCACGACCTGCGCGAACGCTGGTCGGCCGCGCTGAGGGCGGCCCACACCGCCATTCCAAGGCCCCCCTACGAGCCCAAGGCAGACTGAGAAAAGTCGAGGGCCCGTTGATTCGTCAACGGGATATCAAGACTCCCCTGCGATGGTCCGGCTCAATGTGGCCCCCTCGGGACAGCTGATGTCGTCGCCCTTCGTCACGAAGTTGACCAATGCAGACGCGTCCGCGCGGATGCTGAAGAGCACGGTCGCGACGCTTGGATGCGCGTTCCTGATGGTCATGGCGGCCGCTGGCGCGATCGTCTTCGCGATCGTCTCCGACGCCAACCGGCTCGAGGCCGAGCGCCAGCGCGTCCGGGTCGAGGCGGCGATGGAAAGCCAGGTGCGCCTGCGCGAGCTGCGCTTTCAGAGCCTCGCGGTCGCAGGCGGCCTTCAGATCGATCTGTCGGGCCTCAATCCCCTCGCGGACCTGCAGGCGGTCTTTGTCCGGCTCGGCAGCCGTTTTCTCGAATTCGACGGCGCCTACATCGTTTCGCCGGCCGGAACGGTCTTGGCCGGCATCGAGGGCGACGCGCCCGCGGGCCAGGCTGGATACAACGGTCTCAAGCATTTCGGCGGATCCCTTCCGGGAGCGGCGGGCACCACGCCGATGCATATCCTGAAGGACGTGCGCGGACGCCCCGGGTCGACGGCCTGGACGCTGGTCCATGATGGCTTCGACACCGTAAGCCTGATGGTGATGGACATCATGCCGCCAGGCGGCTCCGTCGTCGCGCAATGGCTCGGTCCGCTGAAGATCGTCGGCTACCGGCGCGTCACCGCCACGATGCTCGAGGATCTGGCCACACGATATCGCGTCGCGAACGTCAGAATCGTCAGCCAGATGCCAGCGGATCCGCTGTCTCGGCGCGAGCTGCCGTCCACCGACGGCACGGTGAAGGCCTGGCTGACCTGGTCGCCCGACCGGCCGGGCGACGCCATGGCGCGCCAGTTCGTCTGGGCGCTGGCCGGCGTCGGCCTGCTGTTCAGCGCGATCTTCGCCTTCATCGTCAACCGACTGTATGGGGCGGCCGATCAGATCGCGATCCGCGAAAGCCAGATCCAGCGTCTCGCCGGACAGGACGAGTTGTCGCTGCTGCCCAACAGGCGCACCTTCGACATCCGGCTCGATCAGGCGCTGGCCCAGCTCAAGCGCTCCGGCTCCGGTCTGGCGGTGGTCCTGATCGATCTCGACCGCTTCAAGGCGGTCAACGACACCTATGGCCATACGGCCGGCGACGAACTGATCCGGCAGGTCGCGCAGAGGCTCTCGAAGGTCGTGCGCAGCGGCGACACCGTGGCGCGGATCGGCGGCGACGAGTTCGGCATCATCCAGACCCATGGACACTTCCCCGCCGGCTGCGCCGCACTGGGCGAACGCATCCTCGAAAGCCTGACCGAGCCCTTCATCATCATGGGTGTCGCGACGACGATCGGATGCTCGATCGGCATCGCGATGGCCCCGCATGACGCCACCGATCGCGAGGATCTGCTGCGCCTGGCCGACACCGCGCTCTATCAGTCGAAGAATGGCGGCCGCAACCGCTACTCCTTCTTCGAAGCCCAGATGAACCGCTCGCTGGCGCTCAAGCGCATGGTCGAGGAGGATCTGCGCCGCGCGATCGACGACGACGAACTGCTGCTGCACTATCAGCCGCAGGTCTCCGTCGACGGCGCGACCATCGTCGGCGTCGAGGCGCTGGTGCGCTGGAACCACCCGGTCCACGGCATGGTTCCGCCCGCCGAGTTCATCGGCATCGCCGAGGAGCGCGGGCTGATCGTGCCCCTGAGCGAATGGGTGCTCCGCCAGGCCTGCAAGGAGGCGAAGCGCTGGGAAGGAATCCGCCTCGCCGTCAACGTCTCGCCGATCCAGTTCCGGCACAAGGATTTCGTCGCCAACGTCATCCGCATCATCGCCGAGACCGGCTTCGACCCGACGCGGCTCGAACTCGAGCTGACCGAGGGTGTCGTCGTCGATGACGCCGACGCCGCCGAGGCCGCGATGATGGATCTGCGCGCCCATGGCGTCGGGCTGGCGCTGGACGATTTCGGCACCGGCTATTCGAGCCTGATCTATCTGCGGCGTTTCGCCTTCGACAAGATCAAGATCGACCGTTCGTTCCTGGAATACATGGAGACCACCGGCGAATCCGCCATCCTGGTCCACTCCATTGCCCATCTCGGACGGGCGCTGGGCCTGCGCGTCTGCGCCGAGGGCGTCGAGACCGCCGAGCAGCATCGCTTCCTGCAGGCCATTGGCTGCCACGAGCTGCAGGGCTTCCTGTTCTCGAAGGGCGTGACCGCGGAGGAGATCGACGAGCTCCTGTCCCGGGAGAAGCCCTTCGCCACGGTCCTCGCCGCGGCCTGACCGGGTTTTCCGCCCCGGTTTATCGCCATCAGCCTGCCGCCCTCAGAAGAACAGCTCCTGGATACCGGCGAAGATCGCGTAGGCGAAGCCCGCGCTCAACGCCAATCCGAGCGCGCCGAAGACGGCGCCTGCGATGATCAGCAGGCCGTCGCGCTCGACCAGCCCCAGACCGACCAGGCAGACGGCCAGGCCCAGCGGGATCTGCCCGATGAACGGCGCCGCGACAATCAGGCCCAGCGCCAGGACCAGGATCAGCAGCCCGAGCACCGGGATGGCATAGCCTCCGCCCAGGACCGTCAGCCGCGGCCGCGAGAACCGCTCGAGCCGGATCAGCAGCGGCACCGCGCGGTCGATGGCGCGCGTCAGCACGGGCTTGCCGATGCTGCGCGACAACAGGCTCGGCGGCAGCCAGGGGATGACCCGGCCGGCCAGCATCTGCGCGGCGACGAAGGCGAGCACGATCCCGCAGACGAGCGGGATCGGCGGCGGCATCGGCAGGCAGTTGGGCAGCCCGAGCAGAACCACGAGGAGCGCATAGGCGCGGTCCTTCAGCGCGGCGACGATCGAGCCCACCGCGATGCGTTCTCCAGGCAGGGCGGCCAGCGCCATGAGGAGGCCGGACGTGCGCAGGGGTGATGACAAGGGATCAGGCCGGGCCATGACGGGAGCAGCGGCCTAGCACGTGCCGCGACCCCGCAACAAGCAGCGCCGACGCTGGCGCTCAATGCAATGTCAGCACGCCATTGACGTTGACGATCTCGGCGGGCCGGATCAGCCGCGAATGGGCCACCGTCACGGAATGCAGCGGCCCCTCCAGTTCGCGCGTCCAGAACACCAGGAATTCGTGCAACGCCGGGAAGCGGGGCGCGAGATCGTAGTTCTGCCAGACATAGGTCTGGAGGACGCTGCGATGGTCGGGCATGCGGTAAAGGATCGTCGCCGTCGTCAGCCCGTATCCCGCCAGCTGGCGCATGAAATCCGTGGTGGTCATCTGCCCTCCTTCCGCGTCTGCACAGGATGAAAGCTTAGCCGGTTCCAGGGACGAGGCTGCGCCCGCTTGGTTAACAAAAGCTTGCAAGCCTTCGGCCAGCCTGTTGCAATCGCGTTGGCGCGGGTCGGGGGACGATGCGCCGGCGGGGTGCGTGCGTGGCGTATGGGTGGGCGATCTCGGCCGCGGTGACGCTGGCCGCCGTCTTCACGGCGGCGTCGGCGCGTCCCGCCATCGCGCAGGAGGCGGAGGCGGAAACCGAGGAACGCTCGCCGCTCTCGACCGTGCTGTTCGGCTCGCTCGAAGCCGGCCCCACCAAGACCTTCGCTGCCGTCGGCCTGAAGAAGGCGCTGACAGGCGGTCTCGCCAGCGACGGCTTCCGCACCCTCGTCAAGATCGGCGGGGCGCAGGAAGAGGCGCGACGCCAGCGCCTTCACGGCATCGCCTACAAGAGCGAGGCGCAGGCGCTGCTCGGCTATGAATGGCGTATCGGCGACAGTTTCCTCTCGCTCTATGCCGGCTCGGACTATGAAGGCGAGCAGCGCGAGGAACCGCGCAGGACGGTCATCTCAAGCCGCTACGGCGCCCGCCTCCATGGCGACCTCTGGATGACGCCGACGCCGGACACGATGCTGCACGCCAGCGCCTACGCCTCAACCCTGGACGCGCGGCGCTGGGGCCGCGTCGCCCCCGGCTGGCGGGTGCCAGGCGGCCTCGTGCCGTGGCCGTTCCAGGCCGGAACCCTGTATGTCGGCCCGGAGGTCGAGGCCTATCGCGCCCGCGACTACACCAAGCTTCGCCTCGGCCTGCATCTCACCGGCCTGCGGATCTTCGGAGTCGTCTGGCGCCTCTCGGGAGGCTGGCAGCGCACCAGCGACAAGACCTCTCAGGCCTATGCGACGCTGGGCGTCCACTGGCTGCGGTGAAGGCCCGTCAGCCCTTGGTGCGCAGCGACGAGCGGCCGCCATCGACGCCGATGATCTGGCCGGTGATCCACGAGGCGTCGTCGGAGGCGAGCAGCGCCGCCAGCGGCGCGATGTCCTCGGGCTCGCCCAGCCGCTGCAGCGGATGCAGGTCGGCGATCGCCTTCGCCATCGCCTCGTTGCCGGTGAGCGATGCGGCCAGCGGCGTCCGCGTCAGCGACGGCGCGATGCAGTTGACGCGGATGCGCGGCGCCAGTTCCGCCGCCAGCGACAGCGTCAGCCCCTCGATGGCGCCCTTCGCCATCGCCACCGAGGCATGAGCCGCGAAGCCCTGCGCGACCGCGACGGTGGAAAACAGCACGATGCCGGCGGTGCCCTCAGCCTGCTTCAGATGCGGCAAAGCGGCCTGAATCGCTTTCACAGCCCCCAGCGCGTTGATGCTGAAATCCTTGAGGAAGTCGGCCTCGCTCAGCCGCGCGACCGGCTTCAGGTTGATCGTGCCGACGGCATAGACCAGCCCCTTCAGCGCCCCGCCCTGGGAGGCCGCCTGCGTCGCCGCGGCGAAGACGTCGCCTTCGGTCACGTCGCCCGCTGTGTAGCCCGCGCCGATCTCGCTCGCCACCGCTTCGAGCCGGGCCGCGTCGCGCCCCACCAGATGCACCGACAGGCCGCGCGCCGTGACGGCGCGCGCCACAGCAGCCCCGATGCCGCCGCTGCCGCCATAGATCAGGATGGTGTCGCTCATCTCGCCGCTCCAAATGGGTCTCGCTGGCGTATACGTTCGCGCTGACCACTCTGGACCAGCGCGACGGACGAGCAGGAGCGGACATGGCCAAGCGGATCGAGAAAGCCGACCTGCCCCAGAAGCCCTGTCAGGCCTGCGGCCGGCCCTTCACCTGGCGCAAGAAATGGGCGCGCGTCTGGGATGAGGTGAAGTTCTGCTCGGAGCGCTGCCGGCGAGAAGGGAAGGCCTGAGCCGCGTTAGGGCGCGATGGCTGGCGCGATATCGGTCCGGCCGAAGTCGTTTCCGACAAACAGCAGCGGACAATCGTAGCGCTTGGCGACGGCGTAGGCGAAGCAGTCGCCAAAGTTCAGACTGGCGGCATGACGGTCCCGCCCCCATCGCGCGTGGGCCTGGGCGACGCGTCTGGCCTCGGCCGCATCGACCGGGATGACCTCGAGATCAAGCTCCGTCAGCAGGTGGTCCATGGCCTCGCCAAGGCCGCGATGCTGTGCGACCAGCAAGGCTTCCGACAGCGTCCCGGCGGAAATCAAAACCCGTTCGCTGTTTTCGAGCCGCTCCTTGTAGCGATCGGATGTCGGCTCCCTCAGCAGGATTGCGAGCAATGCAGAGGTGTCGACGACGATCAATGAGGCAGCCCATCCTCGCCATAGAGGAAGTCCTGGCTGCGGGCGGCATCAGGGCCTGGCAGCGCCGTCCGGCTCGCCATCGCTTGCGCTTCCTCGATGATCCGCTTGCGCTGCGCCGGGGCCAGGGTCTTGCGAACAGCAACAAGCCGGACCGCCGGCTGCCCATGGCGGGTGAGAACCACATCCTCACCGGCCTCGGCCCGCCTGACCAGTTCGGTCAGTTGCCCCTTCGCTTCGCTGACGGCGACATTCGTAGACATGAACCAACCTCCATGATCTCCAGAAGAATTAGTCCATCCTATGGACCATTTCAAGCTCCCCCTGTCCGATCGCCGCCAACGCCTCGGGCGTGTCGATGTCGAGCGCGATGGCGGGGTCGTCGAGCGGCACCTCCACGATCGCGTCGCCCGCAGCGTCGAGCAGGCGGCGGGCGCCCTGGTCGCCGGTGAGTTGCGCCACCTCCGCAAACAGCGCCCGCGCCAGCAGCACAGGGTTGCCGCGCTGCCCGAGCAGCGTCGGCACCACCGCCAGCGCCTCCCCGCTCTCCGCGAAGACCTGCGCCAGCCGGTCGATCACGGTCTCCGTGACATTGGGCATGTCGCCGAGCGAGACGACGACGCCGGCGACGGTGTCCGGTAGGGCGGCGAGCCCCGCCTTGACCGAACCGGCCAGCCCGTCGGCATAGTCGGGATTGTGCACCAGCGTGACATCGAGCCCGGCGAGAACGGCCGCCACCTCCGCCTGCTGATGCCCGGTGACCACGATCACCGGCCGGGCCCGCGAGGCGAGTTGCGCCTCGACGGCATGGCGCAGCATCGGCTGGCCGCGCACGCTCTGGAGCAGCTTGTTGGCCTCGCCCATCCGCGTCGAGCGGCCCGCCGCGAGCACGATCCCCGCCACCGGCGCGGCGTCGAGATGCGCCGGCGCACGCGGCTGGGGCCGCGAGACGATCTCCATCAAAAGGCCGCCGACGCCCATCGCCTGGATATCGGCGCGGGTCACGGGGATGCCCGCGAGACAGCGCTGCAGCACCCAGTCGAAGCCGTTTTCCTTGGGCGAACGGGCGCAGCCGGGCGCCCCGATCACCGGCTTGCCGGCGAGTTCGCCGATCAGCAGCAGGTTTCCGGGATCGACCGGCATGCCCAGATGTTCGATCCGCCCTCCCGCCGCCAGCAGCGCCTGGGGGATGACGTCGCGGCGGTCGGTGATCGCGGATGCGCCGAAGACGATGACGAGATCGGTCAAGGCCGCCTGCTCGGCCAGGGCCTGCGCCACGGGCTCAGATTCATGCGGCACGCGCCGGTCTGCCGCGATCGTCGCTTCGGCCGGCCCGAGGCGCTCGGCCATCACCCGCAGCGTCTTGTCGACGACCGAAGGCTTCAGGCCCGGCAGCAGCGTCGAGATCACCGCCACGCGCAGCGGCTTGTAGGGGGCGATGGCGACGGGCTTTGCCCCTTCCAGCCCGGTCAGCGCCTGCTCGACCAGCTTGGCCGGCAGGCCATAGGGAATGATCTTGACCGTGCCGACCATCTCGCCGGCGACCACCGGCTTCATTAGCGGCAGCGTCGCCACCGTGATCGCCTCGTCGATCTGGTTGAGCGCATTGATCGCCCCCGCATCGACCGACAGCACACCCGCTGCAGCCGCAAACAGATTGACCCGCCCGGTGAAGGCAGCCTCCGTCACCACGCCTCGCCCCGCCAACGCGGTGGCAAGCCGCGTGGCGGCCTCGTTCTCGCCGATGTCGCCCGCCTCCAGCCTGACCGCCACCAGCTCGGAAAGGCCCGCCTGCGCCAGCCGCTGGCAATCCTCGGCCGTGATCGCGGAGCCCTTCTTCACGATCACCGCCCCGGCGCGCACCGTATGCGCGGCGATGGAGCCTGCCGCATCCGCGACGGGAACGGGGCCGAACTTCATGCCGGCGTCCGGCGCGGGCCGCGCAGCGTCGAGACGATCTCGCCGAGGATCGCGAGCGCGATCTCGGCCGGCGACACAGCCCCGATGTCGAGGCCGATCGGGGCATGGATGCGGGCCGTCGCCGTCGCGCCGAAGCCGGCCGCTTCCAGCCGCTCGATCCGCCGCCCATGCGTCTTCCGGCTGCCGAGCGCGCCGATATAGAAGCAATCCGAGCGCAGCGCCGCCTCCAGTCCGGGATCGTCGATCTTGGGGTCATGCGTCAGCGCGACGAAAGCCGTGTAGGCGTCGAGGCCCAGCACGGCGAGCGCCTCGTCGGGCCAGTCGGTGACGAGCCGCACATCGGGAAAACGCTCCGGCGTGGCGAAGGCCGTGCGGGGATCGATGATGACGAGGTCGAGATCCAGCAGCATCGCCATCGGCGCCATCGCCTGCGAGATATGCACGGCGCCAGTGACGATGACACGCGGCGGCGGCGCCTGCACGGTGAGAAAGAACGACGTCCCCTCCGCCTCGATCATGGCGCTCTTGGCCATGCGCAACTGCTTGTCGAGAGCCTCGGCCAGCGGGTCGCCGGGGATCTCGGCGGCCTTGACCAGCCGCTGCGCCCCGCTGGCGACATCGGTGACCAGGATGGTAGCGCGACGCGCCGCGCGCTCGGCATTCAGCGTCGAAAGGGTGGCGAGATCCATCGTGTCAGCCCTTGTCGGTCGCGAGTTTGAGGCCGAGCCCGATCATCAGCGAACCGCCGAGCCAGCGCCCGAAGGCGAAGCCGGCTTTGGTCGCCTTCATGGTCCGAACCACGGCGGAGGCGCCCAGAACCGTGACGAAATCCGCCGAGGAAAAGGCGAAGTTCACGATGGTGCCGAGGATCAGGAACTGCGCCCAGACCGGCAGCGACGCCGCCGGATCGACGAATTGCGGCAAGAGCGCAATGAAGAACAGCGCGACCTTGGGGTTGAGCACCTCGACGATGAGGGAATCGATCAGCGCGCGCTTGACCGTCTTGGGAGGGGTGGCGGGCGCGTCGGCCGCCGCCAGCCGCGAGCGGATCATGCCGATGCCGAGCCAGATGAGATAAAGCGCGCCCGCCAGCTTCACCGCGAGATAGAGCTCCGGCACATGCTTGAACACGGCCGACAGGCCGAAGGCCGCCGCGAAGACGTGGATATAGCAACCGAGATGGATGCCCAGCATCGCCATGAATCCCGCCTTGCGGCCATGCGCGATCGTCTGTGCGGCGGTGTAGAGCAGCGCCGGCCCGGGGAAATAGGCGACGACCAGCGTCAGCGTCGCGAACGCCAGCAGCGTTTCCCAGGAGGCCATTAGTTCACCTTCTCCACATAGACCCGGATGCGCCCGCCGCAGGACAGGCCGACCTTCCAGGCCGTCTCGTCGGCGACGCCGAATTCGAGCGTGCGGGCCGCACCATTGCCGATCACCTCGACCGCCTCCTCGACCACCGCGCCCTCGACGCAGCCGCCCGAGACCGAGCCCTGGAAATTCCCCTCTGCGTCGATGACGAGATGCGAGCCGACCGGGCGCGGCGCCGAACCCCAGGTCTCGATCACGGTGGCGAGCGCGACCTGGCGCCCGGCCCTGGCCCAGGCCTCAGCGGTGGCGAGGATGTCGGTGTCGGTGCTGATCATGATCCTCAATCCCTGTTCGGACGCGGCGGCCAAAAGCCGGACCGCGCCCCGCCTCATCCTAGCCGAAGCTGACGCCGCAGGCGCGTCAACTTAAGCATGGCCGCCAGCGCTTGCGAGCCTGCGCAGCGGAAAACACCCGCGCCGTCTCGACCGCGGAAACCGATCCCGCTATCCGTCCGGACGGGGGACAAAAGAGCGACATGGACGGCATCGTTTTCCTGCATGGCATCGCACGCAGCGCCCGGTCGCTGACCAAGATCGAACAGGCGCTCCAGGCCGATGGCTATGCGACGCTCAACCTCGACTATCCGGCCCGCAGCCGCTGCATCGCCGACATCGTCGCGGCCTTGCAGCCAGAGATCTCGCGCTTCGCGGACACCTGCCCCGGCCGGCTGCATTTCGTCACCCATTCCATGGGCGGCCTTGTCGCCCGCGCCTTCATCGCCCGCCATCGCCCGGACCGGCTGGGCCATGTCGTGATGCTGGCGCCGCCCAACGAGGGCAGCGAAATCGCCGATCTGCTCGGCGGCAATGCGCTGTACCGTGCGTTCTTCGGCCCGGCCGGGGCCGAACTGGTGACGAAGCGGTCGGATTCGCTCTGCGAGGTCCTCGGCAGGGTCGACTATCCGCTCGGCGTCATCGCCGGCGACCGTTCGCTCGATCCGGTCGGGTGGCTGCTGCTACCCGGCGCCAATGACGGGCGCGTCTCGGTCGAGCGCACCCGCGTCGCCGGCATGGCCGACCACATCGTCATCCACGGCACCCACACGCTGATCATGAACAACCCCGAGGCGATCGCGCAGGTCCGGCATTTCCTGAAGCACGGGCAGTTCACCCACTCCTCCGGCCCCGGCTAGCCTGCCTTCTTCAGCCACGAGCGCGGATCGCTGGCCCGGCTCGTCTCCGGCGACAGCGCCGCACAGAGATCGGCCATCGCCGCGAGATTGTGGATCGGCCGGAAGGAATCGACATGCGGCAGCATCGCCCGGATGCCGCTGGCGCGCGCCTCGAACTGCTCGAAGCGCAGGAGCGGGTTGAGCCAGATCAGCTGCCGGCAGGATCGGTGCAGCCGGTCCATCTCGAAGGAGAGTTCCCCGTCGAGATGGCGCTCCAGCCCGTCGGTGAACAGCAGCACGATCGCCCCGCCGCTGAGCACCCGGCGCGACCAGACCCGGTTGAAGGCGTGCAGCGCCGTCGAGATCCGCGTGCCGCCCTCCCAGTCCGGCGCAGCCTTCCCCGCCAGCGCCAGCGCCTCGTCGGGGTCGCGGGCGCGCAGCGAGCGGGTGATGTTAGTCAGCCGCGTGCCGAAGACGAAGGAATGCACGCGCCGGCGCTGCTCGGTGACCGCATGCAGGAAATGCAGGAAGATGCGGGAATACTCCGCCATCGAGCCGGAGATATCGACCAGCGCCACGATCGGTGGGTGCACCTGCGCCCGCTCGCGAAAGGCGAGGTCGATCAGTCCGCCCCCGCCCCGCAGCGAGCGGCGAAAGGTCCGGCGCGGGTCGATCCGCGTGCCGCGCGGCGCGGGCTCGAACCGCCGCGTCGCGACGAGATCGTCCGGCAGCCGCAGCGCCGAAACGAGCTGCTTGGCGCGCGCGATCTCAGCGGCGCTCATCTGGGCGAAGTCGCGTGATTTCAGCGTCTCGCGATCGGACACAGTCAGCTGCGCCGTCAGCTCGGTGATCTCGACCGGCGCGTCCTCCGCGGTCCTGGGCGGCGCGAAGGCTTCGGCGACGCGCAGCGCCCCGGCCTCCTCCTTCTGCGGCGCACTGTCGGCACCCGGCGAGACCGGCGACATCTGCGCCATGATCTTCTCGATCAGGTTGCGCCGGCGCCAGAACAGCGCGAAGGCCTGGTCATAGACGGCGCTGTCCTCATGCCGCTTCACGAAGATCGCATGCAGGGCCCAATAAACGTCCTCACGTCCGCCCAGCGCGCCATCCGCCAAAGCCTCGACCGCCTCGACCACGGCGCCGGGCCCGACGCGCAACCCCGCGATCCGCAGCGCGCGGGCGAAATAGGCGACGTTTTCGGGGAGCTTGCCGGTCATGGCTGGCCTCGGCGCCCTCTTCCCTTCTCCCGGATGGGAGAAGGTGGCGCGGAGCGCCGGATGAGGGCCTGCCGGTGCTCCAGCGAACTGCGGCGGTCCCTCATCCCTGCCCTTCTCTCAACCGGGAGAAGGGTTCCCCGCGCTCTGCGATCGAAGAGATTCGTGATCACGTCCCCATCTCGGTCATGAACACCTTCTGGACGATCTGCCATTTGCTCTCGACCTTCAGGAAGGAGAGCAGATCGGTGAAATAGCGCGGCGGCATCTGGCATTTCACCTTCACCAGCGCCAGCGTCGGCCCGACGAGGTCGATGGTCAGGATATGGTCGCCGCGCACCATGCCGGCCGCCCTGGGCGAAGGCCGCTCGCGCACCGCCTTCAGCCATTCGTCGCGCGGCACGATCTTGAGCGTGCCGTCCTCCTGCGCCGTGGTCAGCGCCGAGGTCGGATGGAAGGCATGCTCGAGCTTAGCGACGTCGCCCTCATAGAGACCGTTCAGATAGGTCCAGGTGACGGCTTCGATGGCCCTGAGATCGTTGTACATGGTCTTGCCTCCTGCAGATTGACGCTCTGGAAGTCCGACAATAGATTCGGACGCATGCTGGGGCCTGATGTCCGTTTCGAATGGGATCCCGCGAAGGCCGAGAGCAACATACGCAAGCATGGGATCAGCTTCCAGCTCGCAACGCTCGTATTCGACGACCCACTGGCGATCACCGAACAAGACCGGATCGAAGCAGGCGAGCAGCGCTGGCAAACGATCGGCATGATCCAAGGCGCATTGTTGCTCGTTGTGGCCTATGTCGATCGAGGCCATGATGGGTTCGACATCATCAGAATGATCTCGGCGCGGCGAGCTGAACCCAAGGAAAGGAGGCGTTATGAGCAAAATGGTTACATATGAGCGCCGTCTTGGCGAAAAGGTGGAGCTCACCCCCGAGCAGCAGGCCGAGATCGAAGCGCTTCTGAAAAAGCCCGACAGCGAGATCGACTATTCCGACATCCCGCCGCTCGACGAAAAATTCTGGGCCAATGCGGTTCGCAATCCCTATCTCGATCCGGCCCGCAAGCGCGCGAAGAAGGCCGGCTGACGCCAACCTACCGCCCTGACTCGGCCTTCGCCTGGTCGAGCAGCTCCTTCACCTTCGAGCCCTGCATCGCCTGGATGTCGTCTTGATATTTGAGCAGGGCGCCGAGCGTGTCCGAAACTAGCGCGGGGTCGAGCGCCACGGCGTCGAGTTCGACCAGCGCTGTGGCCCAGTCCAGCGTTTCGGCGACGCCGGGCGCCTTGAACAGCTCCTCCTTGCGGATCGCCTGCACAAAATTCACGACCTGTTTTGCGAGCTTCGCCGGCGCGTGCGGCGCGCGCGCCTTGAGGATGGCGAGTTCGCGCGCGGCGTCGGGATAGCCGACCCAATGATACAGGCAGCGCCGCTTCAGCGCGTCATGGATTTCGCGGGTGCGGTTGGAGGTCAGGATCACGATCGGCGGCTCGGCGGCGCGGATGGTGCCGAGTTCGGGGATCGTCACCTGCGAATCCGCGAGGATCTCGAGCAGAAACGCCTCGAAGGCCTCGTCGGTGCGGTCGAGCTCGTCGATCAGCAGGATCGGCGCCCCGCCCTCCTGCGGCTCCAGCGCCTGCAGCAGCGGCCGCTTGATCAGGTATTTCTCCGAGAAGATGTCGCCCTCCAGCCGCTCGCGGTCGCCGCTCGCGCCGCCGGCTTCCGCAAGGCGGATCGCCATCATCTGCCCGGGATAGTTCCACTCATAGACGGCCGAGGCGAGGTCGAGCCCCTCATAGCATTGCAGCCGGATCAGCCTGCGCCCGAGCGCGGCCGACAGCACCTTGGCGATCTCGGTCTTGCCGGTCCCGGCCTCGCCCTCCAGCAGCAGCGGGCGCTTCATCCGCAGCGCCAGGAACAGCACGGTCGCGAGCGCCCGATCGGCGACATAGCCGCCGCCCTGCAGCAGCGCGAGGGTTTCGTCGATGGAGGTGGGCAGCGGGGTTGGGCGGTGTTCGCTCATGTCATCCTTTGGCGCGACGGCCGGTCATAAGCGCTTCATGGCTAGGGCGCGTCATGCCGTGCCGCAGGCCATCCTTCAAGAGCCAGCCCGAGGAGACGATCATGACACCTGCCGAAACCGCCGCCGCCTTCACTGACATGCTGAAAAGCGGCGACCATGAGGGCGCTGCAGCCCGCTTCAACGCGGACGACATCGTCAGCATCGAGAACATGGACGGCCCGATGGCCCGCGTCGAGGGCGCGCAGGCCGTCAAGGCGAAGAGCGAGTGGTGGTACAGCGCCCACGAGGTCCATTCGGCGGAGTCGCATGGCCCCTATATCAACGGTGAGCAGTTCATCGTCCGGTTCGAGATCGACGTGACCATGAAGGAGACCGGCGTCCGCACCCAGATGAGCGAAGCCGGCCTCTACACCATCCGCGACGGCAAGATCGTCGAGGAGCGCTTCTTCTACTGAAGCCTCCAGCTCCCAGTCAGGACTTGCCCGTCGCCTGCGCCACGGCCTGCTTGGTCATCACCCCGATCAGATGGGCGCGATAATCGGCGTCGGCATGCATGTCGGCGTTGATGCCCTCAGCGGAGGCATGCAGACCGTCGAGCGACTTCGGCGCGAAGCGGGCCTTGAGCGCCGCTTCCGCTTCCGGCCAACGGAAGACGCCGCCCTCACCCGCGCCGGTCACCGCGACGCGGATCTCGCTGCCGCGCTTGGCGACGAAGACGCCGACCAGCGCATAGCGCGAGGCCGGATTGCGGAACTTGGCGTAGCCCGCCTTGGAGACGACCGGGAACACGATCCTGGTAATGATCTCGCCCTCTTCCAGCGCCGTCTCGTAGAGGCCGGTGAAGAAATCGTCGGCCTCGATCTTGCGCTGGTTGGTGACGATCGTCGCACCCAGCGCCAGGCACGCAGCCGGATAGTCGGCCGCCGGGTCGTTATTGGCGACGGAGCCGCCGATCGTGCCGCGATGGCGCACATGCGGGTCGCCGATATGCGAGGCGAGATAGGCCAGCCCCGGGATCGCCTCCTGCACGATCGTCGAATCCGCGACCTCGGCATGGGTCGACATCGCGCCGATGACGACGGTGCGGCCCTTGCGCACGATGCCCTTGAGGTCGCCGCAGGCGCCGAGATCGATCAGCGCGGAGGGCGAGGCCAGGCGCTGCTTCATCGTCGGCAGCAGCGTGTGCCCACCGGCGAGGATCTTGGCGTCCTCCTTCTTGGCGAGCAGACCGGCGGCCTGACGCGCCGAGCCGGGGCGGTGATAGGTGAAGGCGTACATGGGTGGATCTCCGCTCGTTTCCAGAAACCGTCATGCGCGGGCTCGACCCGAGCCTCTCGTCCAGGAAAGCG
>NNBT01002003.1_pt1 | contig 71521 bp, 69 predicted proteins | sample 1173831 | NCBI WGS metagenome assembly NNBT01 (sample SAMN07173936, study PRJNA388173) | plant metagenome | isolation source: symbiotic tissue sample KVJ10 | place: Norway: Troms, Kvaloya island | reverse complement strand
GCTCGAAGGGCGGGGCCTCGCGCATCCCCGCAATGCGTCCCCTGCCATCGCAACGTCGCGAGAGCCGCCCTATATGGCGCTCATGTCAGCGATTATCTCCGTCTCCGGCCTCTCCAAGACCTATGCTTCCGGCTTCCAGGCTCTGAAGACGGTCGATCTCGACATCCGACAGGGCGAGATCTTCGCGCTGCTGGGGCCCAACGGCGCCGGCAAGACGACGCTGATCAGCATCATCTGCGGGCTGGTGAACCCGAGCACGGGAACGGTGAGGGCCGACGGCCACGACATCGTCGCCGATTATCGCGCCGCCCGCGCCACCATCGGGCTCGTTCCCCAGGAGCTGACGACCGACGCCTTCGAGACCGTGCGCGCGACCGTCGCCTTCAGCCGCGGCCTGTTCGGCAAGCCCAAGGACGCCGCCCTGGTCGAGCAGGTGCTCAAGGATCTCTCGCTCTGGGACAAGCGCGACGCGCAGATCCGCACGCTGTCGGGCGGCATGAAGCGCCGGGTCATGATCGCCAAGGCCTTGGCGCATGAGCCGCGCATCCTCTTTCTCGACGAGCCGACGGCCGGCGTCGATGTCGAGTTGCGGCAGGACATGTGGCGGCTCGTGCGCCGCCTGCGCGACAACGGCGTCACCATCATCCTGACCACGCATTACATCGAGGAGGCCGAGGAGATGGCCGACCGCGTCGGCGTGATCAGCAAGGGCGAGATCATCCTCGTCGAGGACAAGACCGAGCTGATGCGCAAACTCGGCCGCAAGCAGCTCACCCTGACGCTGCAGGCTCCGCTGGCGAGCCTGCCGCCCGCCCTCTCCGGCTATGACCTCGCTCTGGCGGCGGCGGGGGCCGAGCTGGTCTACACCTACGACACCAAGGCCGAACGCACCGGCATCACCGCCCTTCTCCACAGTCTCGGCGAGGCCGGCATCCGGTTCAACGACCTGCGCACGAGCCAGAGTTCGCTCGAGGATATCTTCGTCAGCCTCGTCAGGAGCCGCCCATGAACCCGCCCGCACCGGGGACACGCTCCGCCGCAGGACCGTCAGGCTTCAACGCGCGCGCGATCGCCGCGATCTACCGCTTCGAGATGGCGCGCACGCTGCGCACCCCGCTGCAGAGCGTCGTTTCGCCCGTGCTCTCGACCTCGCTCTACTTCGTCGTGTTCGGCGCGGCGATCGGCTCGCGCATGCAGGCGATCGACGGCGTCGCCTATGGCGCCTTCATCGTGCCCGGCCTGATCATGCTGACGCTGCTCACCCAGAGCATCGCCAACGCCTCCTTCGCGATCTATTTCCCGAAATTCACCGGCACGATCTACGAGCTTCTCTCGGCGCCCGTGGCCTGGTGGGAGGTGGTGATCGGCTATGTCGGTGCCGCCGCGACGAAATCGATCGTGCTGGGATTGATCATCCTGCTGACGGCGACGCTGTTCGTGCCCATCCGCATCGAGCATCCGGTCTGGATGCTGCTGTTCCTGGTGCTGACGGCGGCGACCTTCAGCCTGTTCGGCTTCATCGTCGGCATCTGGGCCGACGGCTTCGAGAAGCTGCAGGTCATCCCGCTGCTGGTGGTGACCCCGCTCGCCTTCCTCGGCGGCTCGTTTTACTCGATCGACATGCTGCCGCCGTTCTGGCGCACCGTCGCCCTGTTCAACCCGGTCGTCTACCTGATCAGCGGGTTCCGCTGGAGCTTCTTCGGCGTGGCCGATGTCGGCGTCGGCATCAGCCTCGGCATGACGCTCGTGTTCCTGGCGCTGTGCACCGGCGTCACCGCCTGGATTTTCCGGACCGGCTACCGCCTCAAGAACTGAGGCGGCAGCTGGCCGGAGTGCTGACCGGCGAGGACGTGCCTCAGCTGTTGCTGCGCCTCGCCTGCCATTCCTGGCTCTGGCCCGAGGCCTCGCTGCGCCCGGTCATCCGTCCGTCCTCGACCGTGCCGGTGTAGCGCCGGCCGTCGGAGACGAAGCTGATCTGGCCGCCCAGCATCCTCGCCTCGGAGATCGGCATCGCCTTGCCGCCGCGCGTCAGCGTGCCCTCGAGCATCTGAAAGGTCTGCGTTAGCCGAAGCTGGCCGTCGCCGAGGCGCCAGGTGCCCGCGACTTTGGCGGGCACGACCCAGAAATGCGCCCGGCAGAAATTGACGCAGTTCTCCGCCAGCACCGCGGTCTCGTCGGGTGTCCAGCTGTCCATGGTGAAGCTGTTGGAGACCACGCGCGTGCCGGGCTTCATGTCCAGCAGCGTCGGGCGCAGCTTCAGATTGAGCTCCGGCAGCAGGAACAGTGTCACCACCGTCGCGTCCGAGAAATCCGATTCGAAGATGTCACCCTGGTCGAAGCGCACCCTGTCGCCCACGCCCTCGACCTCGGCGTTGCGCCGGGACAGCGTGACGAGATCGGGGTTGTATTCGATCCCGCGCGCATTCAGGCCGCGCTTGGCCGCGGCGATGACGGTGCGCCCGTCGCCGGAGCCGAGATCGACCAGCCTGTCCTCCTTGGTGACCTTGGCCATGTCGAGCATGCGCTGCACCAGCGCATCCTGCGTCGGGACCCAGACGACGTCCTTGCCGGCCTGGCCCGACTGCGGAATGTAGTCGGACGTGGTCGCAGTTGCTTTCCCCGCCTGGGCGGGCTGGGCATGGGACTGGACGGCACCCATCGCGAACACGGAAATCGCACAGGCTGCGGTCAGCATACGCAACGTCTTCATCATCTCTCTCCTGGTTGAACGAGAACGGGGGCCTGGGTGGGAACGAGGGCGGGCGCGTCGGCGGGCGAGGCTTCGTGCTTGGTCCCGGCCGGCGGGCTCTGGAATAGCAGCAGCGGCAGCCCGGCCAGCACCACACCCAGGCCGATCAGCGCGCCGTTGCCGGTGTAGGCGAGGCTGGCATGCAGCATGTAGAGGCAGCTCAGGCAGAACAGCGCCGGCGTCAGCGGATAGAGCGGGACCTTGAAGGGCAGGACCCGGTCAGGCTCCCGCCAGCGCAGAATCGGCAGCGCCAGGCCGACCAGCAGCAGAAACGCCCAGAACACCGGGGCGCTGTAGTCGACCATGGCCTGGAAGCCGTCGCGGCTGGCCGCGCCGAGCGCCACCAGCAGGAGCGCGACGGCGCCCTGCGCGAGCAGCCCATTGGCCGGCGCCCGCCCGCGCTGATCCCATTCGCCGACGCGCGGCAGGAGGGTGATGTCGCGCGCCATCGCGAAATAGACCCGCGCACCGGTGAAGATCGTGGCGTTGAGCGTCGACAGCGCCGCGACCACGATCGCCACACTGACGACCATCGCGCCTGTTTCGCCGGCGACGGCCCGCATCATGTCGGTCGCCACCGCCTGTGAGCCGCGCAGCCCCTGGAGTCCGAGGATGGCGAGCAGGGCGGCATTGGCCATGAGGTACAGCGCGACCAGCACCGCTGTGCCGATGACGAGGACGCGCGCCATGCTCCGCGCGGGGTCCTTGAGCTCTCCCGACAGATACGCCGCCTCGTTCCAGCCGCCATAGGTCAGCAGGACGAAGATCATCGCCAGGCCGAGCGCGGCCGATTCCGGCGTCGTGGTCGGCGTCGCGATCGCCGCTTCGCCGGCGCTCCCGATGAGGCCCCACAGGATGATGGCGGCGATCAGGCCGACCTCGATGAAGGTCACGCCGATCTGCAGCGTCTTGCTCTGGACGGTTCCTGCGACGTTGAGCGCGGTCAGGATGGCGATGGCCAGCGCCGCATAGACGGCCGGGCCATAGGGACCGATCGGCACGATCTGCGCGGCATAGTCACCCAGCACGAACGCCACAGCCGCAATCGCGCCGGTCTGGATCACCGAGCCCCGCGCCCAGCCGAACAGCACCGCCACCGGCCGGCCATAGGCGCGCCCGAGGAAATGATACTCCCCGCCGGCATGGGGATGGGCAGCGGCCAGTTCGGCGTAGCACAGCGCGCCGATCAGCGTGACCAGACCTCCGGCGGCCCAGACGCCCAGGAACGCCGCATCGCTGTCCACATTCGCGGCCACGAGCGACGGCGTCTTGAAGATGCCGATGCCGACGACGATGCCGACCATGATCGTCACGGCGTCGAAGACCGACAGCGTCGGTTGCGGATCTGCTTGCCTGGATGGCCCCATGCCTTGCCCCTTGCGCGATGATGCGAACAGGGAACGCAGGAATGGGGCGTTTGGCCGGTCTCAACCGCTCACGAAACCGTCCGCAGCGATCACGGACGCGTCAGAAGGCGCGACACGTTGCGTGAACGAGGGGCGGATGGGCGCCGGGGCGGCGCTTCAAGCCGCCTTCATGTCGGCGAAGAAGGTCGCCACCGCGCCGCGCAGGACCTGCGCCTCGCGCGCCAGGTTTTCCGCCGTCGCCAGCGCCTGGTTGGCCGAGAGCATCGCCGATTGCGACGTCGAGGTGACTGCCTCCATCTGCTTGGCGACGCCGGCGGTGCCGAGCGCCGTCGCCTGGGCGCTGCTGGCGATCTCGGAGGTCGCGACCATCTGCTGCTCGGTGGCCCCGGCGATAGCCACGGTGTGCCGGGCCACTTCGCTCATCACCCCGGCGATCGTCTCGATCGCCGCGACCGCCGCCTGCGTCTCGATTTCGAAGACAGCGATCCGCTCGGCGATGTCGTCGGTGGCCTGGGCGGTCCGGCTCGCCAGCAGCTTGACCTCGCCGGCGACGACGGCGAAGCCCCGGCCCGCTTCGCCGGCTCGTGCCGCCTCGATCGTGGCGTTGAGTGCAAGCAGGTTGGTTTGCTCCGCGATCTCGCGGATCAGGCCGACCACCTTGGCAATGCTGCCGGCGGCTCCGACCAGATTGGAGACGTTGGTGTGGGCCCGTGCGGCGTCTTCCGCCGCGGTCCTGACCACTGTGTCGGTCTGGCCGATGCGGTCGGCGATATCGGAGATCGATTCCGAGAGCTGCTCCGAGGCCGCGGCGATCGAGCGTACATTGTCGGACGCATCGAGCGCCGCGCCGCGGGCCGTGTTCGCCTGCGACGTGGCGCTCGTGGCGACCGCGTTCAGGCTGCGGGCCGTCTCTTCCATCTCGTCGACGCTGGTGCGCACCGTGTCGAGCACCGCGTCGATCCGGACGTCGAATTCGGCGGTGAGCTCATCCCGGCGCGCCTGGCGCCGCAGCCGCGCCACATCCTGCGTCCTGACGTCGTCCTCCAGCGCGGCGCGCGCCAGCGCCGTCTCGTGAAACACCTGCACGGACCGCGCCATGTCGCCGATCTCGTCGCGCTGCTGGACCGAAGGAATGCTCGCGACGGCCTCGCCCTGCGCCAGGCGGTTCATCGTCGCAGCGAGATGGCGTAGCGGACGCGACACGCGCACATGCACCAGCATCAGCGCGGCGACGAGACCGAACACGATCGTCAGGCCCCCGCCCAACGCCTGAAGCCACAGGCTGTAGCGTTGCAGCAGGGCCCGCTCCGCCTCGGTGACGGCGGCGCGCCGCTCGTTGCGGACCGCCGCCTCCTTCAGGGTGGCGTTGAGCGCCTTGCGGTTGTTGCGGTTCTCCTCGTTATTGCCGAATTCCGCGGCCGCCGCCGGCCCCTGCTCGCGCCCTCGCCGCACGAGTTCGGTCCGGAACCGAATGAAGCTTTCGAGCTGTCCTGACACCGCCGCGAAAACGGCCTCGTCGCCGGGCCGCCGCAGCGTCGGCGCGCGTTCGATGAGCTTTGCGATTTCGGCGAGATCGGCCAGAAGCGGGGCCGCGAAGCGCTCGGCGTCCTGGGCGTCGGCGCTCATATAGATCCCGCGCGATTCCATCACGACGGCGTTGACGAGGCCGTTGATGCGCTCTGCCAGCAGGATGCGCTGTGACACCGTCTCCATGTCGCTGGTCAGCGCCGCATAGCGGCCCAGCGTCAGCACGCCGATGACGACCGCGATCCCGGCTGCCACCGCAAACACGGCGAAGGCGCCCGAAATCTGGGTTGAAATCTTGCGCGGGCCCGACATCGCAGAGAACTCCCGCGAAGGCGCATCCGGCCTCCGCTTCAGCCGGAGCATGGCCGCAAAGAGTTAAGGGCGCCTAACCTACCGGCAACGCCTCCGCGCCACCTCGCATGCGGGCCTGATTGACTTCCCCGGCCTCATCCTGTTCTCACACGCGCATGACCGACATTCAGACCTCCGCCGCGCCGGCCGACGCCACGTCCCCGCATGAGCGCCGCCGCACCTTCGCGATCATCTCCCACCCCGACGCCGGCAAGACCACGCTGACCGAGAAGCTGCTGTATTTCGGCGGCGCGATTCAGCTCGCGGGCGAGGTCCGCGCCAAGGCCGGCCGCCGCCAGACCTCCTCGGACTGGATGAAGATCGAGCGCCAGCGCGGCATCTCGGTCGTCACCTCGGTGATGACCTTCGAATATGGCGGCCACGTCTTCAACCTGTTGGACACGCCGGGCCATGAGGACTTTTCGGAGGACACCTACCGCACCCTGACCGCGGTCGATTCCGCCGTGATGGTGATCGACGCCGCCAAGGGCATCGAGGCGCGGACCAAGAAGCTGTTCGAGGTCTGCCGGCTCAGAGACATCCCGATCGTTACTTTCATCAACAAGGTCGACCGCGAGACGCGCGACCTGTTCGACCTGATCAACGAGATCGAGACGACGCTGGCGCTCGACGTCGCGCCGATGACCTGGCCGGTCGGGCGCGGCCGCGAATTCGTCGGCACCTATGATCTCAAGGCCAACAGCTTCCGCCGAAACCAGAAGGGCGACGAGAGCGCCCAGGACCTCGCGGTGTCCGGCCCCGACGACAAGCTCTTCGACGAGCTCCTGCCCCATGGCGCGGCCGAGACCTGGCGCGAAGAGGTCTTCCTGGCGAGCGAGGGGCTGAAGCCCTTCGATCTGGAATCCTTCCGCGAAGGGCATCTGACACCGCTCTATTTCGGCGCGGCGCTGCGCGACTATGGCGTGCGCGACCTGATCGACGCGCTGGGTGCGCTGGCGCCGAGCCCCCGCGCCCAGATTGCCGACAAGCGCACGATCCAGGCCGGCGAGCCGAAGATGACCGGCTTCGTCTTCAAGATTCAGGCGAACATGGACCCCAACCACCGCGACCGCATCGCCTTCATGCGCGTCTGCTCGGGCAAGCTCTCGCGCGGCATGAAGGCCAAGCTCGTCCGCACCGGCAAGCCGATGCCGCTGAACGCCCCGCAGTTCTTCTTCGCCCGCGACCGCTCGATCGCGGAGGAAGCCTTTGCCGGCGACATCGTCGGCCTGCCCAACCACGGCACGCTGCGCATCGGCGACACGCTGACCGAGGGCGAGGACGTCGTCTTCAAGGGCGTGCCGAGCTTCGCGCCGGAAATCCTGCGCCGCGTCAAGCTCAAGGACGCGATGAAGGCCAAGAAGCTGCGCGAGGCCCTGCAGCAGATGGCCGAGGAAGGCGTCGTCCAGATCTTCCTGCCCCATGACGGCGCGCCCGCCATCGTCGGCGTCGTCGGCGCGCTGCAGCTCGACGTGCTCAAGGAGCGGATGGACGTCGAGTATTCGCTCCCCGTCGACTTCGAGCCCTGCCAGTTCTCGATCGCGCGTTGGGTCTCATCGCCCGACAAGCTCGCGCTGCAGAAGTTCGTGGCGCTGAAGCCCTCCTCGATGGCCGACGACCTCGACGGTGACCCGGTCTTCATGGCCTCCAGCCAGTTCACGCTCAAATACGACGCCGAGCGTGCGCCGGACGTGACCTTCTCGGACATCAAGGACTACCAGAAGGTCGCCAAGGCCTGAGGCCGCCCCGGCCGTGACCAAAATGTCACGGCCGCCCGACCGTTGTTTCCACTTTGATTCTGATCAAATCAATCAAGGCGGAATCGGGGCTGGTGAGGGTCATGAGCCGCCGGCGCAGCGTCGCGCAACGGGCTCTTGCTTCCTGGGGGCTGCCGCCATGTCACACTCGATCCGTCTTTCTCTGAGCGCCGCGCTGCTGGCGGCGACCGCGCTGACCGGCGCCCACGCCGCCGACCTGCCCTCCACCAAGATGGCGCCGATCGCCCCCATCATGACTCAGTGGAGCCCGTGGATGATCCGCGGACGCGCCCTGTTCGTGGTCCCGCAGGAAAGCGCCAAGCTGCGGCTCGGCGGCGCCCCGATCGTCGGCGGCGACGTCAACATCTCGAACTCGGTCGTCCCCGAGCTCGACATCAGCTACTTCTTTACCAAGAACATCGCCGTCGAGCTGATCCTCGGCGTCACCCCGCACAATGTGAAGGGCGCCGGCGCGCTCGCGGGCGCCCGCATCGGTTCGGCCTGGCTGCTGCCGCCGACCCTGATGCTGCAGTATCATTTCACCGGACTCGGCCCCTTCAAGCCCTATCTCGGCGTCGGCGTGAACTACACGATCTTCTTCAACGAGAAGGCCAAGGGCGGCTTCACCAGCTTCGACCTGAAGGACACCTTCGGTCTCGCCCTCCAGGTCGGCGCCGATTACATGATCAACGACCATTGGGGCATCAACTTCGACGTGAAGAAGATCTTCCTCGAGCCCAAGGTGAAGGTGAACAACGGCCTCATCGCCGGCAAGGTCAAGATCGACCCGTGGCTGATCGGCACCGGCATCACCTACCGCTTCTGACACAAACGAGACCGGCCGGGGGGCGGAAGGGAGCGGTTCGCCGCTCCCTTTTTCGTTGTCGCTCAGCGATGCGGTTCGACGAAGCCCAGCGGGATCGCCGTGGTGGATTTCAGCTCCTCCATCGCGAACATCGAGGTCACGTCGTTGAGGTCGATGCGCGCGATCAGCTTCTTGTAGAGCGCGTCATAGGCCGCGATGTCCGAGACGCAGGCCTTGAGCAGATAGTCGATCTCGCCGCTCATCCGGTAGAAATCGACGATCTCGGGCAGATCGTGCACGGCGTCGTGGAAGCGCTCGAGCCACTCCATCGAATGCCGCGCCGTCTTCACCGCGATGAAGACCGTGACGCCGGCCTGAAGCTTGCCCCGGTCGAGCAGCGCCACCCGCTTGCGGATATAGCCCTCGGCCTCCAGCTTTTGCACGCGCCGCCAGCACGGCGTCGCCGACAGCCCGACCCGCTCCGCGAGCTCCGCCAGCGCCAGGCTGGCATCCTCCTGCAGACAGCCCAGGATGCGCAGATCGAAGGAATCGAGCCTGGCCATGGAATCCCCCGTGAATCGAAAACGGATTGTCGTCAGATCGAGATCGACCGCAATGAATTTCTAACATTGCCTCCCATGATGATAACCTGTTCCGTTCTCGGCCGCTTTCCGGCCGAGAACGCAAACCCCTTCTCCCGTGCCCCGCTTATCCTTGGATCGATCGAGCGAAGGGCTAGAGTGGCGGGATGCAGGGATTTCTGAACGACGAGCGGCGCGGCGCCGTGCTGGCCAGCCTGCGGACGGACGAAGGCACGCTCTCGCGCGACTATCTCGCCGCGGCCCGCTCCGTCCTGCGTGAACTCGTCGCGATTCCCGATCTCGTTGCCCGCCTGCCGCTCGCGCGTAAGGCCGGCGGCTACACCCGCAACCTGCTCGCAGGCAATGAGGCCGTCAGCGTCTGGGCCATCGTCTGGGCGGCGGGCGCGACCACCTGCATCCACGACCACCATTGCTCCTGCTGCTTCGGCGTCGTCAGCGGCACGGTGACTGAAACCTGGTATCGCGCCATCGACGCCAACCGCGCCGTCGCCACGGAAGAGCAGCAGCGCGAGGCCGGTTATGTCGCCTGCATGCTGCCCACGGGCCCCAATATCCACCGCATGCGCAATCTCGGCACGCAGGACGCGATCTCGATCCATATCTACGGCTTCGACCACGAAGCCCATGAATCCTCGATCGAGACGCAGTACACCGCCGTCGAGGGCTGAGGATCAACGGCGCGCGCAGTTCCAGCACGTCGCCAAGACGATCTAGGCGCAGCGCTTCTCCCCGTCATTGCGAGGAGCGCAGCGACGAAGCAATCCAGAGGCCGCGCGCTCGACGAACTGCTGGATTGCTTCGCTTCGCTCGCAATGACGGAACAGCCTCTTCAGGCGTGCCCGGCCTTCAGCGCGTGGTCGAGATCGGCATAGAGGTCCTCGAGATCCTCGATGCCGGTCGAGAGGCGCAGCAGGTCGGGCGGGCAGGGCGAGCCGGCGCCCTCGATCGAGGCGCGATGCTCGATCAGGCTCTCGACACCGCCCAGCGACGTCGCCCGCTTGTAAAGCTCGACATGCGCGGCCGCCTTCACCGCCGCCGCCTCGCCGCCGACCACCTGCACCGAGAGCATGTAGCCGAAGCCGCCTTCCATCTGGCGCGCGGCGATGTCGTGGCCGGGATGCTGCGGCAGGCCGGGATAGAGCACGCGCGCCACCAGCGGATGGGCCGAGAGCCTCTGCGCCAGTTCCATGGCCGAGGCGCTCTGGCGCTCCTGCCGGACATGCAGCGTGCGCATGCCGCGCATCAGCAGATAGGCCTCGAACGGCCCGAGAATCCCGCCCTGGCCCTTGCGCACGGTCTTGATGCGGTTCCAGAACTCATCGTCCTCACGGGCGCAGAGCGCACCGGCCACCACGTCGGAATGGCCGTTCAGCACCTTGGTCGCGGCATGCATCACGATGTCGGCGCCGAGCTGCAGCGGCCGCGTATGCACCGGCGAGGCGCAGGTCGAATCGACCGCGAGCTTGGCGCCGGCCTTGTGGGCAATGGCGGCGGCGCCCGCGATATCGGTGATCGTCCAGAGCGGGTTCGAGGGCGTCTCGGCCCAGACCAGCTTGGTCTTGCCGGGCTTCACCGCAGCCTCCAGCGCGGCGAGATCGTCGGTCTCGACGAAATCGATGACGAGGCCCCAGCGCGTCGCCTCGGTCAAAAGCCAGGAGCGCAGCGCCCAGTACATCACCTTCGAGGCGACGACATGGTCGCCCGGCGAGAGCGCCTGGAAGACGGCCGTCGCCGCCGCCATGCCTGAGCCGAACAGCAGCGCGCCCGCCTTGGCCTGCTCCAGCATGGCGAGCACGCTTTCGGCCTCGCGCGTCGTCTCGTTGTCGGGCCGGCCATAGACGAAGCCGCCGGAATAGCCGTTGTCCTCGTCGCGGATATAGGTTGTCGAGACATGGATCGGCGGCACGACACCCTTGGTCAGCGGATCGATCTTGCCCATGGCCTGCGCGGCGAGGGAGCGGGGGTGAAGCGGACGCTGGGGCATGGGGAAATCCAAGAAAGTTCCATGAGGGACTAAGGGGATCCATCTGGCGCAGGCCGGGGATGGGACGCAAGGGGGCGCAAGTCCTACGCGCTTGCCTCATGCGCAGATTGCCCCCATGTCACAGGCATGAACGCTTCATCCAGCCCATCTTCATCTCCTGCAGGCTCCGCGCCAAGACCCGTCTGGCTCGACGCGCTCATCGCGATCCTGCCTGTCGTCGCCGTGTCGCTGCTGGGCAACGCGGTCACCATTCCGCAGGTGCTGACCTGGTACCCGACGATCGCCAAGCCGCCCTTCAACCCGCCCAACTGGGTGTTCGGGCCAGTCTGGACGACGCTTTTCGCCCTGATGGCCTATGGCGTCTACCGTATCCTGCGGGTGCCGGCGGGCACGCCCGGCAAGCCGCAGGCGCTGATCGCCTATCACGTCCAGCTCGCGCTCAACCTCGCCTGGTCCTGCGTCTTCTTCGGGCTCAACAGCCCGCTCGGTGGCGTGCTGGTGATCCTGCCCTTCCTGGCGATGATCCTCGTCACGATCGCACTGTTTGCCCGGCTCGACCGGCTCGCGGCCCATCTGCAGTGGCCCTATGTCGCCTGGGTGTCCTTCGCGACCCTGCTGACCGTCTCGATCTGGTGGCTCAACCGCTGAGCGCGTCAGCCGATCGAGCGCTCGATCACGCTCATCACCGTCGTCCGCAGCTCGGCGATGGTGAAGGGCTTGGTCATCACCTCGGAGACGATCGCATCGAGGCTGCGCGCCCGCTCCCGCTGCTCGGCATAGCCCGTCATCAGCATGATCGGCAGGTCCGGGAAAGCCTGCCGGGCGGCCAGCGCGAGCGCGATCCCGTCCATCAGCGGCATGCGGATGTCGGTCAGCAGCAGGTCGAAATGCCCGCCTTCCGCGATCAGCGTCTCGAGCGCCTCGGCGCCGTCGGACGCCGTCAGGCAGGAATGCCCATCCATCGTCAGCCCGCGCGCCACCAGCGTCCGCAACGGCTCCTCGTCATCCACGACCAAGATGCGCGACATCGGCTCAGATCCCCGGCAGGCCGGCCTGGTCGGCCGTCTCGATGACGCCGACATAGGGCAGCTGCCGGTAGGAATGGGCAACATCCATGCCATAGCCGACGACGAAGTAATCCGGGCAGTCGAAGCCGACATAATCGGGCACGATGTTGACGGCGCGCTTGCCCGGTTTTTCCAGAAGCACCACGGACGACACCTTGGAGGCGCCGCGCGCCGCCAGGAGGTCCTTGGCGAAGGCCAGCGTCCGGCCCGATTCCAGGATGTCGTCAACGAGCAGCACCTCGCGGCCCCGGACGTCGCTCTGCACGTCCCGGAGGATCTCGACCTGCCCCGACGACACGGTCGCGGCGCGATAGCTGGAGAGATGCACGAACTCCACCTGAGGGCTCATGCCGACGCGGTGCATGGCCCGGATCAGATCCGCCACGAACATGAAGCTGCCCTTGAGGACCGCGACAACGAGCAGATCGGCCGGTGCGGTCGCGGCGATCTCGGCCGCCATCTCCTCGTTGCGGCGCGCGATCGCGGCCGCGTCATACAACACCCTGATGCGCCGTGGCTCCGGCATGGTCTGGTCATCCTTTCGCGCCGCGGCTCCCTTCGACCCGCGACGGGGCCGGAGCGACGGCGTGGCTCATGAGATTGTCGTTCTGTCAGAGATTTAGAGCGCCTGACGGCCGCTGGATAGCCCGCTCGCCAAATGCGCCCGCGCAGATGACCGACCGGCTGTGTCTCAGCGCGCGCTCGCCGCGGCCACGGGGCCCGCCCCGGCGAAGCGCACCTGCACCGTTTGCCCGGCCGCGGGCGGCGACGCGAGCCGCGCCCGGAAGCGCATCAGTTCGGAGGGCTCCAGCTCGCTGCGCGGCGGGTCGGTCCTCCAGCTATAGAGCGTCTGTCCCGCGGCGTCCTTCACCGCGACCTCGATCGGCGGCACGCTGGTGCTGCCCTTGGTGATGTTGGTGACGTCGCCCTCGACGATGAGGAAACGGCCCGCCACATCCTCGATCAGCCCGCTCTCGACCGAGCTCAGCTGCAAGCCATGGACATTGACGGGGAATCCCAGCCTTTCGAAGGCGGACGCCAGTTGCGGCGCGATGCGCACGGCGCGCTCGCGCTGCCAGAACAGCAGGCCGAGCGAGGCAAGGCCCGCCAAGGCCAGCGCGATCGACACGGAAACGGCATCGGGGCGCGGCGCCTTGCCCTTGCGGGGCTTCTTGCGGGAAGCCGCGCCGGCGCCCTTCTTGGGGCGCACGACCGGCTCGGCGACAGGTTCGGCAACCTGCTCGGCCGCCAGCGCCGAGACCTGCGCCTCGATCGCGGCCGCCTGCTCCAGCTCCGCATTGAGCAGCGCCTGCGTCTCTTCCGCGCTGGGCACCTCCGGCAGCTCCGGCTCGGGCGCGACATGCCACAAGGTCTGGCAGCTGGCGCAGCGCACCTTGCGGCCGTCGGGGCCGAGCTTGGCCCCGTCGAGTTCGTAGCGGCTGGCGCAGGAGGGGCAGACGATGATCATGACGGTGGCCGGCGGTGTCCTTGCAAGTCCGGGCGGGACGACGCCCCTTCAAGATGGGGGGCGCTCCAGGCGTGTCCTCCATTGACGGCGATCATGGTTAACGCCCCGTGAAGACCTTGGCCCCATGCTGGCCTCGCCGGCGCGCTTTCCGGTCGGGCCGGCAACGGGTGTAGGATCGGCTGCGGAGATTCGCCGCCTCTGGCCGGACCGCCGGCCACGGACGGTCGGGACACAGGCGAAAGAACAGGCAAGGACACCGGGATTTGGTTCGGTTCGAGAATGTCGGCCTGCGATACGGCATGGGCCCGGAGGTGCTGAAGGACATCAACTTCAGCATCGAACCGCGCTCGTTCCAGTATCTCACTGGGCCGTCGGGCGCCGGCAAGACGACTCTGATGCGCCTCGTGCTGATGGCGCTGCAGCCGACGCGCGGCCTCGTCAATCTCTTCGGCCAGGACGTCTCGCGGCTCGATGCGGCGACGCTGACCGCGTTCCGCCGCCGCATGGGCGTGGTCTTCCAGGATTTCCGCCTGCTCGATCACCTCACCCTCTACGAGAATGTCGCCCTGCCGCTGCGGGTGCTCGGAAAGGAGGAAACCAGCTACCGCGCCGAGGTCGTCGAACTGCTGCGCTGGGTCGGGCTGGGCGAACGCATGCATGCCGTGCCGCCGATCCTCTCGGGCGGCGAGAAGCAGCGCGCCGCCATCGCCCGGGCCCTGATCGGGCGCCCCGAACTGCTGCTGGCCGACGAGCCGACGGGCAATGTCGATCCCGCACTCGGCCGGCGCCTGCTGCGCCTGTTCATGGAGCTGCAGTCGCTCGGCACGGCCGTGGTGATCGCGACGCACGACCTCGCCTTGATGGAACTCTACGACGCGCCGCGCCTCGTCCTCGCCGACGGCCATCTCCATGTCGATGCCTGACCCCGAAAGCCTCGAATTCGAGCGCGAGGAGCGGGCGCTCCCGAGCAATCTGCGGCGCGACCAGCCGCTGGTTCCGGTCGATTCGGTTGCCGGCCGCGCGCTGATGGCGGTGATCGCGATCCTGACCTTCCTCGCCGCGCTGAGCGCCGGCGCCGCCGTGCTGGCGGCCCGCGCCTCCGAGCAATGGCGCGGCGCCGTCGCCAACGAGATGACGATCCAGATCAGGCCCGATTCGCGCCGCGACATCGAGGCCGACATTGCGCGCGCCGTGGCCATGGCCCGCACGGTCGAGGGCATCGCGTCGGTTCAACCCGTGCCGCGCGCCGAATCCGACAAGCTGCTCGAGCCCTGGCTCGGCACGGGGCTGGACCTCGTCGAATTGCCCGTGCCGCGCCTGATCGTCATCCGGCTCCGCTCCGGCGCCAGTCCGGAACTGGCAGCCTTCGGCGCGGCGCTGCGACGCGAGGTGCCCAGTGCGATCCTCGACGATCACCGCCTCTGGATGCGGCGGCTGTCGACCATGGCGAGCACGATCATCCTGGCGGGCGCAGCGATCGTGCTGCTCGTGCTGGCGGCGGCGGCGCTCGCGGTCGGCTTCGCCACCCGCGGCGCCATGGCCGGCAGCCGCGACAGCGTCGAGGTGCTGCACCTCGTCGGCGCAGACGACGCCTTCATCGCGCGCGAATTCCAGAGCCGCTTCGTCAGGCTCGGCCTCAGGGGCGGCGCGGTCGGCGGGTTCGCCGCCATCCTCGTCATCGCGATGCTGGGCTTTCTGTCGTCGCGTTGGAGCACGGCGCCGGAAGCCGAGCAGCTCCAGGCGATGTTCGGCGCCTTCGAGATCGGCTGGGCGGGCTATGTCGCGGTCGTCCTGGTCGCGATCGTGGTCGCCGCGATCTCGGGCCTCGTCTCGCGCTTCACCGTCAGGCACTATCTGCGGGTTCTGGCCGGGGGGGCTGCCTGATGCCGCTCCGGGCCGATGCCATCAGTCCCCAGCCTGCCGTGCTTATGCCCGATTGCCGCGATAGCCTGCGGATGTCATGGCGATGATCGGCACCCGGCATCAGGACGTGTCCTCCTTCGCGGGCGCTCCGGCACCCGCAGCGGCCGCGCGGCTGCCGGTTCTGTGGCGCGCCGCGCTGTGGACCGCGCTGGCCGTGCCCGTGCTCGCCGGGCTGGCGCTCGCCCTCGGCTATGTTCGCTTCGCCTCGGGCATCGTCAATCGCGAGCCCGTGGCCGTGCCCCGCACCGATGCCATCGTGGTCGTGACCGGCGGCTCGCAACGCGTCGGCGACGCGATCGGCCTGCTCGGCGCCGATCGAGGTTCGCGCCTGCTGATCTCGGGCGTCAACGAGAAGACCGGCCGCGAGGAATTGGCCAAGCTCAATCCGTCGGCCCGCGAGCTGCTCGCCTGCTGCGTCGATCTCGACTACCGCGCCCGCAACACCATCGGCAACGCCATCGAGGCCCGCCGCTGGCAGCGCAAGCACCGCTTCCGCTCCCTTCTGGTCGTCACCTCCAACTATCACATGCCGCGCACCATCGCCGAGTTCGCCCATGCGATGCCCGGCATCCGGCTCGTGCCCCACCCGGTGGTGACCGACCAGATCGACACTGGGGGCTGGTGGAACCGCTGGAGCACGGTGAAGGTCCTCGTGCCGGAATACGGCAAGTACATCGCCGCGCGCCTGCGCGGCATGGTCGAGAGCGATCCGGAGACCTCCCGGCTGTCGATCATCATCGGCGGCCGCAAGCCCGTCTCCACCAAGCCCGCCGAGCTGATCGGACCGGAGCAGGAAAGACGCAGCCAGGTGAAAAACAGCCGCCAGGACGGCTGAACCCGGCGGCGACGCTTGACGGCGGCGGGGCGGCAAGGTTCTTGCGCGCCATGCTCATCCTCCGCTCGCTCGTCTTCAACGTCCTGTTCTACGTCAACCTGGCCCTGTGGCTGGTGCTGGCGGCCTTTCCCGCGCTGCTGCTGCCGCGTCGCGCCCTGCTCGCGGTCACCGTCGGCTGGGCGCACACCGCGCTCTGGCTGATGCGGGTCGTCGCCGGGACGCGCTACGAGATCAACGGACGCGAGAACATTCCCGAGGGCGGCATGATCGTCGCCGCGAAGCACCAGTCCTTCTGGGAAACCTTCGTGATGATGATGCTGTTCAAGGACCCCATCTTCATCCTGAAACGCGAACTGATGTGGATCCCGTTCTTCGGCTGGTGCCTGAAGAAGTTCAGGATGATCCCGGTCGATCGCGGTGGCAGGGCTCGTGCGCTGGCCCAGGTCACCCGCCGCGCCAAGACGGAGCTCAGCGACAATGGCCGCCAGCTCCTGATCTTCCCGGAAGGGACGCGCCGCCCCGCCGGCGCGCCGCCGGCCTACAAGTTCGGCGTCGCCCATCTCTATGCCGAGCTGAAGCTGCCCTGCCTTCCGGTCGCGCTCAACTCCGGCCTCTACTGGCCGCGCCGCAGTTTTCTGCGCCGGCCCGGCACGATCCGCCTCGAGATCCTGCCGCCGATCGCGCCCGGGCTCGACAAGGTGACCTTCCAGGCCCTGCTGCAGGAACGCATCGAGACCACGGGCGACCGGCTGCTCGCCCAGGGCCGCGCCGAACTCGCCCAACTCGGGCTCGACCCGCTGGCAAAGGGCTGAGCGCCCGACGGGCTGCTGACAGGATGCGGCAGCAGCCTCTCTCCCCGCAACCGGCGAACCTTGACTTGCGACCCGTTCGTTCTCATTTTGTTTTTAGGAACAAAGGAGGAACGACATGGCCGCTCTCGCCTATCGACACCATGATCGCCACCCCGCGTCGCAGCAGAGCGATCTCTTCGCCGGGCTGCTGCTCGCGGACGACGAGCCCGCCGCAGTCGCGCGCGAATGGCCGATTCGCAGCACCGCCGGCCTCGGCGAGCGCCGCTTCACCGCCTGGCGCGGCCGTTCCGGCCGGCGCTACGTCGCCTCGATCTTCCCGGTCGGCGACGCGCATGCGCTGGGCTTTACCGATGCGGTTCTGCTGGCGGTGTCCGCCGACCGGCGCATCCTGGCGGCGCGCGACAGCGGCCCCTTCGGCGTCGAGGCCGCACTGACCCGCTGGCAGCGCGCGGTCGAGGCCGCCGGCGCCACCGAAATCCACGTCCATCTGCTGGCCGAGGACGGCGTCAGCCGCCGCGCCGCGCTGCTGGATCTGATGCCGGAGGTGTGAGGCCGGTACCCCTGGGAGGGACCAGGCCGCATCGTCATTGAGAGCGCAGCGAAGCAATCCAGGGGGACGTCGAGCACTGCGGCCCTGGATTGCTTCGCTGCGCTCGCAATGACGGCAGAGACGGCGAAACGCCTCTACAGCTTCGGCCGTGGCGCGGCGCCCGGCGACAGCGCCTGCGCCAGTCCCGCGAGCACGGGATCGAAGATGCCCATCTTGCGCAGGTGCTCGTCGGTCAGCAGGACATAGTCGGGATTGACGCCCGAACTGCCCCGGCCATGGCGCACCAGTTCGAGTTGCTGCTCGCGCGGCAGGCGCCCGGCATATTGCAGGTGCTTGCGGTCGGCGACATAGACCAGCGCCGTGACGGCGCGCCCATCCTCCAGCCGCACCGGCATGAGGCGCTCCAGATAGACCGCCGTCGCCTGCTCGCGGGCGCGCAGATAGGCAACCGTCTCCTGCGCCTGCGCCGCCGCCACCCGGAAGGCGAGCCCGCGGCAGACGCCGCCGCGGTCCAGCCCGAGCACGAGGCCCGGCCGCTCCGGCGTGCCCCTGTGGACATGCGAGAAGATGCACAGCGAACGGTGATAGCCATGCAGCCGCGCCGGCACGCTTTCCTCGAAGGAAAAGCCCGGCCGCCAGATCAGCGAGCCGTAGCCGAAGACCCAGAGGTCTGACGCCGCACCGTCGCGCGTCATGCCGGCCTCATCCCCTGCGCGTCCCATAATTTGGCCCCGCCGACCTGCTTGATGTGCCAGGCCGATCCCAGGGGTCGGCTGGCGTCCGTCGCTGACGGCAGCTAACAATCTCCCCGCATCAGCGCAATGGACCGCCACGCATGACCGATCCAGCCCCCAGTCGCCGCGGCAGCCGCGCCTGGCTCTACGCTCCCTTCATCGCGCTGATTCTCGCCGCGGCCGCCTGGACCGGATTCTGGTTCGTCGTGCGCGGCCGGGTCGTCGACGCCGTCGACACCGCGCTGGCGAAGGAGGCGGGGCTCGGCCGGAGCTGGACCTGCACCGACCGCAGCGTCACCGGCTTTCCCTTCCGCGTGGAATTGCGCTGCGGCACGCTGGCGCTGGCCTCGGCCCGCTGGGGCGACGCCGTGCGCATCCAGACCGGGCCGGCCGTGGCGGTGGGACAGATCTACACGCCCAACCTCGTCATCGCCCAGATCACCGGCCCGCTGCAGGCGACGCTACCGGAAGGGCGCAAGCTCGATCTCGGCTGGACGCGGCTCGAAGCCAGCCTGACCCATAACAGCGGCGATCCCGAGCGCCTCTCGCTCGTCCTGACCGCGCCGACCGCGAGCCTCACCGCGCCGGGGCTGACGCCCGAGACCTGGCAGGCCGCCTCGCTGGAAGCCCATCTGCGCCGCAACCCGACCCGTCCCGCCGCCGACCAGGCGGTCGATCTCGCCATCGCGGCCAAGGGCTCGGTCCTGCCGGCGCTCGACGCGCTGCTGGGAACCACCGAACCCGGCGATGTCGATATCCAGGCCACGGCCACCCAGACCGAGGCTTTCCGCATCGGCTTCAACCCCGACGCGCTCGAAGCCTGGCGCATGGCGGCGGGACAGATCGAGGTCACCCGGCTGGTGTCGGTCAAGGGCCCGGCCCGGATCGAGGCCACCGGCCAGTTCCTGATCGACCAGACCCACCGCCCCGCCGGGCAGCTCCAGGCGTCGCTGGCGGGCATCCGCCAGATCGCGGGCATTCCCGTCGGTGGCATCGCGGCCGGCCTCGGCGGCCTGCTCGGCGGGCGCCTGAGCGCCCAGCTGCCGGGCGCCGCGCCGGGTCTCACCGCCCTGCCGCCGGTCGTCCTGCGCGAGGGCCGCGTCTATCTCGGCCCGATCCGCCTGCCGCTGCAGCCGCTGCCGGCGTTGTACTGAAACGACGACGACAACCGCGCCGTCATCCCGGACAAGCCGCGTCAGCGGCGCCGATCCGGGATCCATCGTAGAGCTCCGGAGCCCTACAATGGGTCCCGGGACGACCTTCGTTCGCCCGGAATGACGATGTGGTTCCGAACCAAGGCTTCGGGCAGCAAGACCGCATGAAAAAGGGGCGCGGAAAACCGCGCCCCTGAACCCGTCACAGCCTTGAGAAACCGCTACGCCGCCGGCAGGGCCGCGCGCGGCGATTCGATCCGCGTCAGCGCCTTCTTGACCGCATCCTGCACCTTCTCGAAGGCGCGGACCTCGATCTGCCGGACACGCTCGCGCGAGACGCCGAACTCCTCCGAGAGCTGCTCGAGCGTGATCGGGTCGTCGGCCAGGCGGCGCGCCTCGAAGATACGCCGCTCGCGCGGGTTCAGCACGTCGAGCGCCTCACGCAGCGCCGAGTGGCGGTTGTCGGCCTCTTCGGAATCGGCGAGCCGGCGTTCCTGGCTCTCGCTGTCGTCGACCAGCCAGTCCTGCCATTCGCCCTCGCCATCCTCGCGCAGCGGCGTGTTCAGCGACGCGTCGCCGCCAAGGCGGCGGTTCATGTCGATGACGTCCTGCTCGTTGACGCCGAGCTTGGTCGCGATCGTCTTCACCTGCTCGGGGCGCAGATCGCCCTCGCCCAGTGCCGAGATCTTGCTCTTGGCCTTGCGCAGGTTGAAGAACAGCTTCTTCTGGTTGGCGGTGGTGCCCATCTTCACCAGCGACCAGGACCGCAGGATGTACTCCTGGATCGAGGCCTTGATCCACCACATCGCATAGGTCGCCAGGCGAAAGCCCTTGTCCGGCTCGAAACGCTTGACCGCCTGCATCAGGCCGACATTGCCCTCCGACACGACCTCGCCGATCGGCAGGCCGTAGCCACGATAGCCCATGGCGATCTTGGCCACGAGCCGCAGATGGGAGGTGACGAGCTTGTGGGCGGCCTCGCGGTCGCCATGCTCCCGCCAGCGCTTGGCCAGCATGAATTCCTGATTCGGTTCCAGCATCGGGAACTTGCGAATCTCGTCGAGATAACGTGAGAGCCCGCCTTCGGCGGACAGGACGGGCAGCGAGGCACTCGCCATGCGCGTTCTCCTACACGGGCCCCCGCTTCGCGGCAGACCCACCGCGCGATCAACCTTCGCGCAGGTTCGGATGTCGTAAATAGACCCAACGTCTCAACCTTACGCAGGTTCGATCGGGCCGGTTCACTTGCGGCGCCCCCTTGGCCATCCGCATCCGATGCTCAGTATATCCCAAGCGAGATTGGCGGAAAGTAGGCGATCAAGCCAGATCCGCTCACAGCCTCGCGAGCGCAGCTTGCAGATTTGCAAACTCGACCGGCGGTTCGGACTCAAACAGCATCTCCTCGCCGGTGACGGGGTGCTCGAAGCCCAGCACCGCCGCGTGCAGGGCCTGGCGCCCCAGCGCGGTCAGCGCCTCGCGCGCGGCTTCCGGCAGGCGGCTGGCTTTGGTGGCGAAGCCGGAGCCGTAGAGCTGGTCGCCCAGCAGCGGGTGGCCGAGATGGCTCATATGCACGCGGATCTGGTGCGTGCGTCCCGTCTCCAGCCGGCATTCGACCAGGCTCGCCAGGGCTTCCGTCTCCTCGCCGCCGCGCAGCAGCGGCGGAAAGCGTTCGATCACGGTGTAGTGCGTGATCGCCTCGCGCCCATGGTCCTCGCCAACGACCATCATCTTCTCGCGGTTCTTGTTGGAACGCTCGATCTGCGTCGCGATCGTGCCGTGCGGCCGGCGCGGGAATCCCCAGACGATGGCGAGATAGGCCCGCTGCAGCGGCCCGGTGCGGCCATGGTCGGCGAACTGCTTGGCGAGCTTCTGATGCGCCCGGTCGTTCTTCGCGACGACGAGCAGCCCGCTGGTATCCTTGTCGAGCCGGTGGACGATGCCGGGCCGGCGGACGCCCCCGATGCCGGAAAGGCTCGCGCCGCAATGGGCGATCAGCGCATTGACCAGCGTGCCGTCCTCATGCCCGCCGGCGGGATGGACCACCAGACCGGCCTGCTTGTCGATGACGATCAGATGCTCGTCCTCGAAGACAACGTCGAGCGGAATGTCCTGCCCGACCGGATCGGGCGGGCGTGCGGGCGGGATGATGAGCGCGATCTCGTCGCCCTCGACGACCTTGCGCTTGCCGTCGCTGGCGACGACGCCGTTGAGGCGCACGCCGCCCTCCTTGATCACCTGCTGCAGCCGCGCCCGCGAGATCTCGCTGGCGAGCATGGCGAGCGCCTTGTCGAGGCGCTGGCCGGCCTGGTCTGGCCCGACCGAAAGGGTGGCTCCGGCGCCCGTGGCCGCCGCTTCGATGCTCGTGTCGGATGTCATGCCCGACGCTATAGGCCGTGCGGCGGCGGGCCGCACGCCTTTTCGCGCCGTCGAAGGCCCGCCCTCACCCGAACAGGCGGAACTTGCCCTTCTTGTCTTCCGCCGGCGGCGCCTCGTCGGGCCCCGGATCGTCTGGCGCATGCGACACCGGGAAGATCACCGGCTTGGGCCGCGTATCCGACGCAGCCGCCGCGACGGCACCGGCTGTACCCTTCGCAGGCTCCGGCCTGGCCTCGGCGGCGGCAGGCGACACGACCGGCTTGGGCTCGGGCGCAGGCTTGACGTCCTGCACAGGCTTGGTGTCCGGCGAAGGAGCCTCCCCCGACACCGTCGGCTCGGGCCGCGAAGCGGGTTCGGGCAGCGATGCGGCGGCGGGCTTGCTGTCCTGCACGGCCGGCTCCGGGGATGGCGCTGTCGGCGCAGGCGCGGGAGACGGCGCGGCCGGCGGCGGCGCGGCCACCGTGACGACCACGGGCTCGGGCTCGATCACCTGCGCCCGCGCTTCGATCAGCGGGGTCGAATCCTCGAGATCGGCCAGCACATCGTCGAGCGCAGGCGCATGGCTGCCGAGCGTCGCCGGCGGCACCGTCCAGACGAAGGCGTCAAGGCGTCCCGAGATCGGAGAAACCGGCATCCAGCTGTCTGACACCAGCCCGTCGGCGACCCAGGCGGCATCCCGCGGCGCCCGCGTCGCCCGCGCCAGCCATTCCCGCACCCGGCCGGCTGCGCCGTGCTCGGCCTCCTCGAGCTCGGCCATCAGCAGGCAGGCGCGCACCGAGGCGCCCCCGGCCAGCAGCGGCTTGAGCACACTGCGCGCCTTGGCGAAATCGCGGGCATGGATCGCAGCCCCCGCCAGCGCCAGCACGCCTTCGGGGTCCGAGGGGCGCAGCTTCGCCAGCGTCGTTGCCCGCGCCAGCCGGTCCTGCGCGCTGTCGCCGGGGCGGACATCGAGATAGGCGGCGGCGAGATCGGGATGCGAGACCTCCTTCCAGGCGGCCTCCAGCAGCTTCACCGCCTTGCGGATGTCGCCGCGCTCGGCCAGCATCCGCCCCGCCAGCGCAGCCGCCGGCGTCAGCCCGGGCGCAAGCTTCACAGCCTCCAGCGCCGCGGCGAGCGCCTTGTCGGGCTCGCTGCCGCGCGCTTCCAGCGCCTCGGCCGCGAGCAGCACGGCGCGCTGGCGCTTGGCGTCGGCCTTGTCGGCCAGGCGCAACGCCGCGCGGCGCTCGACGGCGGTGCGCGCCGCCTGCCAGTCGCCGGCGCTGGTGTGGAAATCGAGCAGGGCGTCATTGGCCCAGGCGAGCGAAGGCGAGCGGCGCACGGCATCGTCGGCAAAGGCGCGCGCGGCGGCCATGTCGCCCCGGCGCTTGGCCTCAACGAACAGCCCGCGCAGGCCCAGCACGCGCGTCTCGGGCTTGTCGAGCATCGTCTTGAAGGCGGCCTCAGCCCGGCCGCGGTCGCCCGAGAGCTGGGCGGCTTGCGCCTCCAGCAGCAGCGTCAGCGGCTCGTTGCCGGCGTAGCGGCGCGCATCCACGGCGTGACGGCCCGCTGCGATCGGATCGCCCGCGCCGATCGCGACCATGCCGCGCGACACCGCCTCGAACCCGCGCGCCCGGCGCCGGGCGCGCGAGGCGAAGCTGAACGCCGTCGGCAGCCCCAGCACGAAACGCGCCAGACCCCAGGCGAGCATCGCCAGCATGGCGAGCACGACGACGCCGATGGCCGCGATGGCGACGCTGGTCTCGATCCGGTAGCCCTGCCAGAGCACGGACACCTCGCCCGGCCGGTCGGCGAGCCAGACGGCGCCCACCGCGAGCGCGGCGAAGACGGCGAGATAGAGCAGTACGCGAACCATGAACCCTCAATCCTCCGTCAGCCGGCCGCGCCGAGCGCAGCGACGGCATCCTGCCCGATTTTCGTAATCGCCGCATCCGCTGCGCCCCGCCGTTGCAAGGCCTGCCCGAAATCAGCGCTGGCGCGCCGCGCCGGCTCGGGCAATTGCCCCCACAACGCAGCGGCAGCGGCGATGTCGCCCTTCGCGATGGCGTTTTCCAGCCGCATCGGCAGCGTCGCCGGATCGTTGCCACCGGTGTCGCCGACGGGGCGGATGCTGACGATGCGGCTGGCGAGCCCGAGCAGCCGGTCCTGCCAGCCGGCCGAGGCCGGCATCAGTTCGCGGGCGAACATCGTCCGATGGCTGCGCAGCTGCGCCAGCAGTGCGTCCTTGGTCGGCGCGCCGGATGCGGCGACCGCATTGAGCGCAGCGATCTGCTCCGGCGCACCGCCGCCCTTGATCAGGGCCGCCAGGTCGCCAGCGAAGGGCTGGCCGGAGGCGAGCGCGGTCTGCACGCGCTCCGCCAGCACGATGCGCGCTGCGGCGAGCCCCTGCGGGCTGGGTCCCGCGGCCGCCTTCGCCAGGCTCTCGACCGTGCCGATGCGGGCCGTGTTCTGCTCCAGCTTCTGGCCGATCGCGCTGGCGGCGGCCTCGGCGCGCTGCGCCTGGGCGTTCAGCCCGGCGATGGCGCCGGCGTCGGGCGCCTGTGCGCGAGCGACGTCCTCGGCGCGCGCGGTCGCGGCCTGCGCAGCCGCACCGGCCTTCGCCGCGGCTTCCGACGCGGCGGCGGCCTTGCGGTCGAGATCGGTCGCGGCGCCCTGCAGCGTGTCGAGGCGGCTCTGGATCTGGGCGAGCTGCTCGGGCGTGATGGCGGGCGCGCCGCGCCCCATCGTCAGCAGGACGAGCCCCGCGCCCACGACGCCGCCGACCAAGCCGGCCAGCGCCAGCGACGGCAGACGCGACGGCACGGATTCGGGAGCCGGCGCGGGCGCAGGGGCCGCGGCCTCCTCGCGCGCCGCACCAGCTGTCGTCGCGGCCGGGAATTCCTGGGGCAGCGCCTCGGTGGGAAGAGCCGCCTCGGGCGAGACCTCGCCGGCCGGCGTGCCAGCCTCCGGCGCCGGAGCAGCCGGAGACGTATCGTCGACAGGCGCTGAGGCGACGCCCGCCGCCGCCTCCGTGGGTGCGATCTCCGTTGCGAGAGCCTCGATCGTCGGCGGCGTGCGGCCTGGCCTCAGGCCTCTCTTGCCCCTGGACGTCCCGCCGGAGGACGGACCGGCATCCGTGCCGGACGTGTCCTTCGAGGTGCCCTTCGGCGTCTGCGGATCGTTCATCGCGTCCTTGCCCGTCTCGGCGCCCGCAGGCGCCACTGGATCCTGTGTATCATCCCCGGCAGCGCGATTGCGAGCGGACACTTGGTCCAAAGCCGCCAGCAGCGCCGCCTCCTCGGGATGTTCGGCGACGAGGATCGTGCTCGCACCGGCCGCGATCAGGGGCGCGGCGACATCCGCCGACAGCGTGACATGGGTGAGATCCAGCAGCGCCTCGGCGACGCCGGCATCGCGCGCCAGCGCTAGGCAGGTCTGCGCGCCGCGCGCCGAATAATGCAGGGCGCCCTCGATGCCCCCCTGGCGCAGCGCCTCCACCGCCGCATCCGGAAACGCCGCGACGGCCTGCGCCGCATAGGCCTCCCAGACCGTCACCTGGAAGCCTGCCTGCGTCAGCCGCTCGCCGACATCGTCATGCCGGTCGCGGCCGACGATCAGCAGCAGCGGAGCCGGAGCCGGGAGGCTGTCGCCGATCAGCGCGATGAGCCCGTGGCGGTTGCCGTCGGCGCTGCGCGCATCGGCAAACCCGGCCTCGCGCACCTTGGCGGCGCTGCGCGCGCCCACCGTGAACACCGGCAGGTCGCGGCATTCCGGCGGCAGGTCCGCGAGCGCGGGCACCGCATTGCCGCTGGTCAGCACGATCGCGGCAAACGGCCCCTGCGGCGCTGGCTCCGGCAGGCGCGAGACCGCGAAGAGCGGCGCGAGGACCGGCTCGTGGCGATGGGCGCGCAGCGCGGCGGCGGTGCGCTCGGCCTCGGCCGGCGGGCGGAACACGAAGATGCGCATGCGGTTTTCCTCTGATCTCGTCTTCACCGGCGCGGCGCCACGCGCCGCATCAATCCCGCGTCCCGCCGCGACGCGCAAGCCGGCGCCATCGGCCCCGGGTATTGGCCCAATATGCGAAAGCCGCGTTCGAACCCTGCCCTGTCCAAGCGCCGGTCGGCGCTTCGGTTCCATCCCCGGGCGGCATCCCGCGCGAAGCCCTTGGCCTTCTGCGCACTCGCGCACTATACGGAACACGTGCCGGCGCGCGATTGCCCGGCAACCCTTCGCCGGCCCTGGCCTCCTTCCCCCTCCCGAGACCTTGTCGACCGATCATGCGTGTTTTGGGGATAGAGACGACTTGTGACGAGACCGCGGCCGCCATCGTGTCGGTCGAACGCTCCGGCGAGGTCATGATTCTGTCGAACGAAGTGCTCAGCCAGATCGCGGCGCACGCCGCCTATGGCGGCGTCGTGCCCGAGATCGCGGCGCGCGCCCATGTCGAGGCGATCGACCGCGTCGTCGCACGCGCCTTCGAGACCGCCGGCCTGCAACCCGCCGAGATCGATGCGGTGGCGGCCGCCGCCGGCCCCGGCCTCGTCGGCGGCGTCATGGTCGGCCTGACCACGGCCAAGGCGATCGCGCTGGTCACGGGCAAGCCCTTCATCGCCGTCAACCACCTCGAGGCCCATGCCCTGACGGCGCGGCTGACCGACGATCTCGCCTTTCCCTATTTGCTCCTGCTGGTCTCGGGGGGGCACACCCAGCTTCTCGCCGTGCGCGGCGTCGGGGACTATCTCAAGCTCGGCGGCACCATCGACGACGCCGTCGGCGAGGCCTTCGACAAGATCGCCAAGATGCTGGGCCTGGCCTATCCCGGCGGCCCCTCGGTCGAACGCGAGGCGCTGAAAGGCGATCCGGAGCGCTTCGATTTCCCCCGGCCGATGCAGGGCCGGCCCAATCCCGACTTCTCGCTGTCGGGCCTCAAGACAGCGGTGCGGCTGGTCGCGGAGCGCATCGCGCCCTTGTCGGACCGCGACGTCGCCGATCTCTGCGCCTCCTTCCAGGCCGCGGTCGTCGACGTCCTGGTCGACCGCACGCGGGCCGGCCTGCGCGCCTGCAACGCGGCGGGCATCACGCCGACGACATTGGTGGTGGCCGGCGGCGTCGCCGCCAACCAGCCGATCCGGCGCGGACTGACGCGGCTCGCCACCGAGGCCGGCCTGCCGATGGTCGCGCCGCCGCTGCCGCTCTGCGGCGACAATGGCGCGATGATCGCCTGGGCCGGGCTAGAGCGGCTGCGGCTCGGCATGATCGACGACATGAGCGCGCTCGCCCGCCCACGCTGGCCGCTCGACGAACTCCGCCCCCCTGCGGCTGTGCCGGCGCCAGCCAGCGTCCCCGAATGACGGCCGCAGGCGATTTCGGCACGATCGGCCTCGTCGGCGCGGGCGCTTATGGCGCGGCGCTGGCCCTGGCCGCCGCCCATGCCGGTCGCAGCGTCCTCCTTTGGGCCCGCGACGAGGCCACGATCGCCGCGATAAAGCGCACACGAGAGGCGCCGCGGCTGGCCGGGGTGCGCCTGCCCGAGAGCGTTGCCGCCACCACCGAGCTCGCCGCTCTCGCGGACGTCGACGCCATTCTGGTGACCGTGCCGACGCAAAGCCTGCGCGAGGTCTGCGCGGCGCTGGCGCGGGCCCTGCCCCCCGGAAAGCCGGTGATCTCGGCCGCCAAGGGCATCGAACAGAAGACCGGCCTGTTCACCACGCAGGTGATCGCCCAGGCTTGTCCGGGCGCGATCCCCGCCATCCTGTCGGGCCCGAGCTTCGCCGCCGATATCGGGCGCGGGCTCCCGACCGCCGTGACGCTCGCCGCCGCCGACCCCGATCTGGCGCAGGCGCTGGCCGAGGCGCTGAGCTCCCCGGCCTTCCGGATTTATCACAGCGCCGATCCGCGCGGCGTCGAGATCGGCGGCGCGGCCAAGAACGTGCTCGCCATCGCGGCGGGCATCGCGATCGGCCTCGGCTATGGCGAAAGCGCCCGCGCCGCCCTGGTCGCGCGCGGCTTTTCCGAACTGCGCCGCTTCGGGCAGGCTCATGGCGCAGAGGGCGAGACCCTGATGGGCCTTTCGGGGCTGGGCGACGTTGTGCTGAGCTGCGCCTCGCCGCAATCGCGCAACTTCGCCTTCGGTCTCGCGTTGGGGCAGGGGCGAAGCGTGGCGGAGGCGGCCGGCAGCCAGCTGGCCGAGGGTGCCTTCACCGCCGCGGTCCTGGCGCGGATGGCGCAGGCGGCCGGCATCGAGATGCCGATCGCGGAAGCCGTGGCCGGGATCATCGACGGAACCACCGGCGTGCGCGAGGCGGTGACGGGTCTTCTCGCCCGGCCGCTGCGGGCGGAACGATAGAAGGACAACGGGCATGGCGGGCGACTGGTCAGATCTGACGAAACGGGTGGCGAAGGGCATCGCCGAGGTGCGCAAGACCACCGGCTCCGAGCTCATCGCCGAGAGCCTGCCCGTGGCGCTGGCCGGACGCGTGCCGGCCGGCCCCGTGATCCAGCATCGCAAACGGCGGGCCGAAGGCACGCATCGCTTCGTGCTGATCCTGCCTTTCGGCGAGGGCGAGGTCCGCGTCGAGCTCGAGCCGCAGGACTACGCCTCGCTCACCCGCGAGATGGTCCGCTTCTGGAACGAGCAGGGGCCGGAAGCCTCCAAGCCGCCGGTGCCGCTGGCGGATGGCGAAGGTGATGGGGAGTAACGTGTCTGATCCGGGGCGGTCATTCCGGGGCGCCCGCAGGGCGAGCCCGGAACCCATGACCACTGGGCGGGCCGGATGACGTGACCGAGCGCCGCGACCCCTCCGGCAGCTGAAGCGTTCATGGGTTCCGGGCTCTTCGCTTTGCGAAGCCCCGGAAAGACGGCGCGGTAACGGCCGGCAGCCGACCTCACGGGTAGGCAGCCCGCAGCGAATTCGTTATCGACGAATCCAGACATCCTCGACCCTGCACGCACCGGGAATCCCATGGCCCACTGGCTCGTCAAATCCGAACCCTCGAAATGGTCCTGGGACCAGCAGGTCGCGGCCGGCGACAAGGGCACGCATTGGGACGGGGTGAAGAACCACACCGCCAAGCTGCATCTGATGGCGATGAAGCAGGGCGAGCAGGTCTTCTTCTACCATTCCAACGAAGGCCTCGAAGTCGTCGGCATCGTCGAGGTGATCAAGGAGGCCTATAACTGGATTCCCGGCGAGCCCTGGGTGCTTGTCGATTTCAGGGCGGTGAAGCCCATGCCGCGGCCGGTGACGCTGGCGCAGGTCAAGGCCGAGCCCAGCCTCGAGAAGATGTCGCTCGTCACCTCGTTCCGCCTCTCGGTCCAGCCGGTGACGGACGCCGAATGGGACATCGTCTGCAAGATGGGCGGACTGTAGGCAGCCCTCTCAAAAGAGACGAAGGCTCCCAGTCAGCACCGTCCCGGCGCGGCCGCAACGGGCGCGATCGCGGCCGCGAGAATGGACGGCTCTCCCCCGAAAGTGCGAGACCGCTCGGCTTGCTGCAGCGCGCCCGGGGTTTATGATACGGGCAGCCAACAAGAGGGCGGGGCGCCTGCGTCCGAACCGCCCAAACGGCCCAAGTCTGGGGAAGCGCCTGCCATGACCGAGATCATCTATGACGTGCCCGCGAGCTGGGCCAAGACGGCCTGGCTGAACGACGCCAAGTACAAGAAGATGTATGCGGCCTCGATCAAGGACCCGGACGCCTTCTGGGGCGAGCAGGGCAAGCGGATCGACTGGTTCAAGCCCTACAGCAAGGTGCGCAACGCCAGCTACAAGCCCGGCAAGGTCTCGATCAAATGGTTCGAGGACGGCACCACCAACGTCGCCTATAACTGCGTCGACCGGCATCTGGCGACGCGGGCCAAGCAGACCGCGATCATCTGGGAGGGCGACGACCCCTCAGAGTCGAAGAAGATCACCTACGGGCAGCTCTACACCGAGGTCTGCAAGTTCGCGAACGTGCTGAAGGCGCAGGGCGTCAAGAAGGGCGACCGCGTCACCATCTACCTGCCGATGATCCCGGAAGCCGCTTACGCCATGCTGGCCTGCGCCCGCATCGGCGCGATCCACTCGGTGGTGTTCGGCGGCTTCTCGCCGGATTCGCTCGCCAGCCGCGTCGAGGATTCCGACTCGAAGATCGTCATCACCGCCGATGAGGGCCTGCGCGGCGGCCGCGCCGTCCCGCTGAAGAAGAACGTCGATGCCGCCAGCGACAAGGTCAAGGGCGGGATCCCCACGGTCATCGTGGTCAAGCGCACCGGCGGCCATGTCACCATGCAGGAGGGCCGCGACCTCTGGTATCACGACGAGGCGGCCAAGGCCTCGGGCCACTGCCCCCCGGCCGAGATGAAGGCGGAGGACCCGCTCTTCCTGCTCTACACCTCGGGCTCGACCGGCAAGCCCAAGGGCGTGCTGCACACCACGGCGGGCTATCTCGTCTACACCTCGATCACCCACCAATACGTCTTCGATTACCATGACGGTGACGTCTACTGGTGCACGGCCGATGTCGGCTGGGTGACCGGCCACAGCTACATCCTCTACGGGCCGCTCGCCAACGGCGCGACGACGCTGATGTTCGAGGGCATCCCGACCTATCCGACGATCTCGCGCTTCTGGGAGGTCATCGACAAGCACAAGGTCAACACCTTCTACACCGCGCCGACCGCAATCCGCTCGCTGATGGGCGCCGGCGAGGAGCCGGTGAAGAAGACCAAGCGCAAATCGCTGCGCCTGCTCGGCTCGGTCGGCGAGCCGATCAATCCGGAAGCCTGGGAGTGGTATCACCGCGTCGTCGGCGACCGCCGCTGCCCCATCGTCGACACCTGGTGGCAGACCGAGACCGGCGGCATCCTGATCACCCCGCTGCCGGGCGCGACCAAGCTCAAGCCGGGCTCGGCGACGCGGCCCTTCTTCGGCGTGAAGCCGGAGATCGTCGATGCCGAGGGCAAGGTGCTGGAGGGTGCCTGCGAGGGCAATCTCGTCATCGCCGAGAGCTGGCCCGGCCAAATGCGCACGGTCTATGGCGACCACAAGCGGTTTGAAGAAACCTATTTCGCGACCTATCCGAACAAGTACTTCACCGGCGACGGCTGCCGGCGCGACGCCGACGGCTATTACTGGATCACCGGCCGCGTCGACGACGTCATCAACGTGTCGGGCCACCGCATGGGCACGGCCGAGGTCGAATCGGCGCTGGTCGCGCATCCGTCGGTGTCGGAGGCCGCCGTCGTCGGCTACCCGCACGACATCAAGGGCCAGGGCATCTACGCCTATGTCACGCTGATGACCGGCGAGAAGCCCAGCGAAGCCCTGCGCAAGGACCTCGTCGCCTATGTCCGCAAGGAGATCGGCCCGATAGCCTCGCCCGACCTGATCCAGTTCGCTCCCGGCCTGCCCAAGACCCGCTCCGGCAAGATCATGCGCCGCATCCTGCGCAAGATCGCCGAAGACGAGTTCGGCGCGCTCGGCGACACCTCGACGCTCGCCGACCCCGCCGTGGTCGACGACCTCATCGAGAACCGCCAGAACAAGCGGGCGGGTTGAGGTTTTCGCTGACTGTAGAGGGCGACGAAACACACCGTCATCCCGGGCTTGACCCGGGATCCATCATAGGACGCGACATGGCCCTATGATGGATCCCGGAGCTCCGCTTCGCTGCGCCCGGGATGACGTGGTGATTTACGCCCTGACTACGCGCCCCCTCACACCGCCGCCGCCAGCACCTCGATCTCGACCTTGAACGCCGGCAGGGTGAAGCCCGAGACGATCATCAGCGTCGAGGCGGGCGGCGGCGTCGCGACATGCGCGTCGCGCGATTCCATATAGCCCTTCATATGCGCGCGGTCGGTGACATAGGCGTTGATCCGGACGATGTCGGAAAGCCCCATCCCGGCCTCCCCCAGGATCGCGGCGATGTTGGCAAAGCACAGATCGGCCTGCGCGCGCACGTCTTCGGGGATGCTGCCATCGGCAGCGATGCCGAGCTGGCCGGAACAGGCCACTAGCCGATAGCCCGCCGGCACGGCCACGCCATGGCTGTAGCGCGCGAAGGGCTTCGCGATCGAGGCCGGCGCCAAAGGAGCGAGTGTGAGCGGACTTGCGGCGGACGACGTCATCGGCATCTCCTGAGGGACTGAACGACTATGCCTCGGCGCTGCCCATGGAACCAGATCGCGCAAGGCGGGTTCGCATGCCAGACCCGCTGGGCTATGGACGAACCGCGTGATCATGCTCATGTCACGTTCACAGGGATCGTCTACTATCCAACCACAATCGGCCCTGCTCTCGTCAGGCCCGCGCGCACGATCGATCGGAACCGACGCCTCATGACCAAGAAGACCGCGACCATGGCCATGACACTCAAGGCCGCAGGCCTGCTCCCGCTGCTGGCGCTGACCGCCTGCGCGGGATCGCAGCGCTTCACCGGCGGCCCCGCTTCCGGTTCGCAGCAGGCCTATGGCCAGCCGACCCTGCAGCCCGCGCCGCCGATCATCTCCGCACCGGTGACCTCCGAGCCGCTGCCGCCGCCGGGCGGCTATCCGGCTCAGGGCGGCTACCCCGTCGCATCGGCGCAGCCCGGCGCCCTGCCGCCGCCGCAGGACCCCTATTATACCCCCGGCGCACCGGGCATGCCGCAGCAGACTCCCCCGCCCGCAGCGCCGCAGGCCAGCGAGATCCCGACGCTGCGCGGCGGCAGCGGCGAGATCGCCACGCTCGGCACCGGCACGGCCAGCACGCGCCCCGCCGTCAGCTCCCGCGACGGCGTCATCGGCAACTGGACCGCCAAGGAGGCCACCGGCGGTTCCTGCAAGGTGCAGCTCTCGAGCTCTCCCGCGCTCGACCTCTACCGCGCCAGTGCGGCCGGCTGCGCCAACCGCGACCTCCAAAAGGTCAACGCCTGGGATTATCGCGACGGCGAGGTCTATCTCTACCAGCAGGGCGGGACAGTCGTGGCGCGGCTGCGCGCCAGCGGCGGCGGCGCCATGGACGGCGCGGTGACGAAGTCGGGCGCCGCGCTCTCGCTCAGCCGCTAGGCACAGCGGCGGGGTTCAGCTGCCGAGCGAACGCCCGAAAAAGGCCGGCCGCCAGAAGCGGCGCTGCATCGACAGCGCCATCGCCGCGATGCCCCGCGCCGTGTCGAGCGCCTCGTCGAGGATCGTGAACGGCGTCGGGCCGCCGGTCGAGACCACGCCCTCGACATCGGCATAGCCGCCGGCCAGATCCGCCTCGAACCGCCGCGCCAGCCGCCTCATTGCGGCGTTTTCCGGCAGGCAGGTCATGTAGAGGGTGCGGATGCCGCGGTTGCGCGCAGCCGTGATCAGCCTCCCGAACAGCGTGCCGCCAATGCCGCGCCGGCGCCATCCGCTCTCGACGCTGAAAGCCGCCTGGCCGGTCTGGGCAATGATGTCCTCCAGGCCGCGCAGCTCCGCCGCGCCCCTGACCTCGCCATCCTCGATATAGGCATAGACCAGCCCCCCCACCCCGAAGGTGGTGACGGCATAGGTCTCGAGGAAGCTGTCGTTGACGGCCGTGCCGAAGCGCTCGCGCCGGGTCACCCCGTCGAGCCTGAGCAGATGCGCCTTGAACAGGTCGCGTTCCGTGGGCCAGAGCCGGCGGATTTCGCCATGGCCGGTCGTCGTGCCGGCCTTCTTTGTACGTGTCACGTGATCATCTCCTGCGAACAGCGCTGGATGCGCGCGGCCGACCAGGAGGCGAATCTTCCCTAACTCACCCGGAAAATGGCGTTCTGACCGCGAAATGCAAGAGCGATCACGTCACCGGCTGCCGCAATTGCAGACAAGGTGAACGGCGCGACGGCATGTCCCGTCTGTCCGTTCCCTCATTCGCGGTCGATCGGCCAGGCCTTGAACACGTCGAGCGCCTCGCAGGCCCGCGCCTGCTCCGCCAGCGCCGGCCAACGGTCTTCGGGCGCGAATTCGGGAATGACGAAGCGGCAGAAACCCCAGGCGATGGCCGCGGCGATGTCGCAAGGGAGCAGTTCCGGCCCCGCCGTCAGCTCGCCACGGGCGGCCGCGACGTCGAGCAGGTCGAGCGCGGTGTGGAGCTGCGCGACGATGCGCTCCTGCCAGGGCGCGTAACGCTGCGCCTCGGGCCGCTTGCGCTCGTATTCGACCGAGACGGCCTTGTCAGCGGCGACGATGCCGATGCCGGTCAGGGCGAGATCGCGCGTCCGGGCACTGCCCTCGACCGGTCGCAGCGAGCGACCGGCGACATCCTCGAAATGCTGGATGATCAACAGGCTCTCGCTGATCACCGTACCGTCGTCGGCGACGAGGCTCGGCGCCTTGATCAGCGGGTTGATCGCGCGGAAGGCCTCCATGTGCCGGAAGACCGAGACAGAGCGATGCTCGAATTCGAGGCCGAGCAGCGTGCCCGTCACCGCCGCACGGCGGACATAGGGGCTATCCAGCATTCCCACGAGCAGCATCGGTCACCTCCATCGCAATCGTCTCTCGACGATGCCGGCAACGACGCGCAATGCCACGCGAATTCGCGTGATGCCCGGGATCACGCCGGCTGATGCAAGGCGGCCGAGGTCTCTCGACCCGGCGTGAAGCCCAGCGTGACGCCGAGCTCCCGGGCCGCGATCTGGCACGGATCCCAATAGGGCGTCCCGCCGAAACGCTCCACCAGCAGGTCGATCAGAACCCTGACCTTGCCGGGCACATAGGCTCCCGGCGGCCGCACCACATAAAGCCCGTGCTCCTGCATCGGGTAGTCCCAGAGCAGCGGCACGAGCGAACCGTCGCGAATCGCATCGCTGGCGATGAAAGTCGGCAGCAGCACGATGCCGAGCCCCGCCTTCGCCCAGGCCAGCAGGGTTTCGCCGCTGTCGCTGCGCAGACGGCCGGTCGGCCTGACCGACACCGCGCGTTTGCCGACCCTGAACGTCCAGTCGGGCGTGCTGGTGCCGGTGTAGAGCAGGCATCCGTGCCGGGCGAGGTCGGCCGGAGCCTCGGGGGCCCCGTGGGCCGCCAGATAATCCGGACTGGCGAGGATGACGGCATGGACGGGCGCGATCCGGCGCGCCACGAGGCTCGAATCCTTGAGCGTGCCGATCCGGAGCGCCGCATCGAAGCGCTCGCCGATCAGGTCGACATAGCGGTCGCTCGCCTCGACATCGATCTCGAGCCGGGGGTGGCGCAAGGCGAGTTCGCCCAGCACCGGGGCGACATGGCGGTTGCCGAAGGTCAGCGGCATCGACAGGCGCAGTCGTCCCGAGACGCCCGAGGCCTGCGCGACGGATTCGCGCGCCGCCACCAGATCGGCGAGGATGCGCTCGCCGCGGGCCTTGAATTCGAGGCCGGCCTCCGTCGCCGCGACGCCGCGCGTGGTCCGGCTGAGCAGCCGCGCGCCGAGATCGGCCTCCAGCCGCGTGATCCGGCGGCTGACCACGGATTTGGCGAGGCCGAGCTGCTGGGCCGCGCGCCCGAAGCCGCCGCTCTCGACCACGGCGATGAAGCTGCGGATGTCGTCGAGTTCGGACATCGCGTTCCCCTGGAAGCAACAGTGTGGTGCCCACTATAGGCGTTCTGTTGCCCGAAATGAACCCTTAGCTTGGCGGACATCGAACCGGTCGCGGTTTCCGATCAAACAAGTCCCGGTTTCAGGATCAGACATCATGTCCACCCTTCTCGTCCTCAACAGCAGCGCCTCGGGCGCGGCATCCGTCTCCAAGCAGCTGATCGAGGAGACCGTCTCCCGGATGCGGGCCCAGGATCCCGCCCTGAAGATCGTCGAGCGCGATCTCGGCGCCAGCCCCGTGCCGCATCTGAACGCCGATTCGGCCGCCGCCATCCGCGGCGCCGAGCCGGCCAACGAGGCGCAGCGTCAGGCGAAAGCGCTCTCGGATGCGCTGGTCGAGGAGCTCAAGGCCGCCGACATCGTCGTCATCGGCGCGCCCATGTATAATTTCGGCATCCCCTCGACGCTGAAGGCCTGGTTCGACCATGTGCTGCGCGCCGGCGTCACCTTCAAATATGGCGAGGCGGGCCCGGAGGGTCTGCTGAAGGGCAAGCGCGCCATCGTCGTCGAGAGCCGTGGGGGCCTCTACAGCTCGGGCCCGAGCCAGGCGCTGGACTCGCAGGAACCCCACCTGCGCACCATGCTCGGCTTCATCGGCATCAGCGACGTCACCTTCGTGCGCGCCGAAAAGCTCGGCTATGGCCCCGAGGCGCGCGAGCAGGCGATCAGCGGCGCCAAGGCGGAACTCGCCAGGGTCGCCTGATCACGACCCGCTCTCCAACGAGAAACGCCCGCCCCGGTTTCCTGGAGCGGGCGATTTTGTGTGTCGCTCGCTAAAAGCGGCTCAGGCGCTCTCGCCGACCGCCTGGAGATAGAGATCGAGGATCGCCTCCTCCTCGGCGCGCTCATTGGCATCGCGCTTGCGGATGGCGATCACCTTTCTGAGCACCTTGACGTCGTAGCCGTTGCCCTTGGCCTCGGCATAGACCTCCTTGATGTCGTCGGCGATCGTCTTCTTCTCTTCCTCGAGACGCTCGATGCGCTCCACGATGCTCTTGAGCTGGTCGCCCTGAACCGGTTCGTCCATCTGCTGTCCTTCTCGATGATGCCGTCAAAAAATCGGGGGGTGAGATTTGGCCGGAGGGTTCGCACCGCCCGGGCCCCGGCGTCAAGCCGCAAGCCGCAAGCGAGCGGCAACTCTCAACAGTCGCGTGCAGAAGGGGCCGGTCGGGACGAGCCGCGCGACAAAAGCCTGATGACGCGGGGGCCACCCGCACTTACAAGAATCGCCACGAGGTCGATCCGGTCGACTCAACTCACGAGGGGCGGGACGGAGCGGCCTTGCAGCGATCCAGCGACCAGCAGCCATCCAGCGACAAGACGGAGCTGATGCGCGCCGACGCCCGCACGATCTTCGACGCGGCCGTGGCGCGCGCCCATCCCGCCGGCTGCCTGCCGCAGCATCTGCCGCCGCCGCCCGCGACCGGGCGCCTGATCCTGCTGGCCGCAGGCAAGGCCGCCGGCAGCATGACCGCGCTGGCCGAGGCGCATTATCTCGATGCAGGCTTTCCAGCCGGCAGGCTCCTTGGCCATGCGGTCGCCCGCCACGGCTACGAGACGAAGACGCGTCACATCCCGATGGTCGCGGCCGGCCATCCCGTGCCCGACCAGGGCAGCATCGACAGCGCCGCCCGCGCGCTCGAACTCGCGGCCTCGGCCACCACGGAGGATCTGGTGCTGGTGCTGCTCTCGGGCGGCGGTTCGGCCAACTGGGTCGCCCCCGCCGGAGCGCTGACGCTCGCCGAGAAGCAGGCGGTCAACAAGGCGCTGCTGCGCTCGGGCGCGCCGATCGGCGAGATGAACATCGTCCGCAAGCGCCTGTCGCGGATCAAGGGCGGGCGGCTGGCACTGGCCGCCGCGCCGGCGCGCCTGCTGACGCTGGCGATTTCGGACGTGCCCAATGACGAGCCGACCGCGATCGCGTCGGGCCCCACCGTCGCCGATCCCACCACGATGCAACAGGCCCGCGCCATCCTCGCGCGCTATGGCCTCGATCTTCCCGCAGCGGCCAAGGCCCTGCTCGACGACGACGCCAGCGAGACGCCCAAGCCCGGTCATGACGCCTTCGCCCGAACCGAATTCCGCATCATCGCGCGTCCCGCCGACGCCATCGCGGCCGCCCATGCCGCAGCCACGGCAGCCGGCTATGAGGTCCATGATCTCGGCCCCGACCTCGAAGGCGAGGCCCGCGATGTCGCCGCCCGCCATGCCAGCCTGGCTCTGGCGCTGAAACGGGAGGGCCGCCGTGCTGCGATTCTCTCCGGGGGCGAATTCACCGTGACCTTGCGCGGCACGGGTCGCGGCGGCCCCAATCAGGAATACGCCCTGGCGCTCGCCATAGCGCTCGGGGCCGAGCCCGGCATCGTCGCGCTCTCGGGCGACACCGACGGCACCGATGGCGGAGGCGGCGAGGCGACCGACCCCGCCGGCGCGATCATCGACGCCACGACGCTGGCGCGCGCCGCGGCGCGCGGCCTTGATCCTGCCAGATGCCTCGCCGACAACGATTCGACCGGGTTCTTCGAGACGCTCGGCGACCTGCTGCGAACCGGCCCGACCCTGACCAACGTCAACGACTGCCGCGTCATCCTGATCGACCCCGCCCCATGACACCAAGCCGACGATTGCTCCTGCGCCTCGCCCTGCTGGCTGGCGGCCTGCTCGCGGGCGCCGCTCCCGCCTTTGCGGATCTGCGCATGTGCAACACCACCGGCAGCCGCGTCGGCGTCGCGATCGGCTATCGCGACGCGCAGGGCTGGACCACGGAGGGCTGGTGGAACATCGGCCCGCGCGCCTGCGAGACGCTGCTGCGCGGCACGCTGGCGGCGCGCTTCTACTACGTCCACGCCGTCGATTACGACCGCGGCGGCGAGTGGACCGGCAAATCCGTGATGTGCACGCGCAACAAGGAATTCACCATTCGCGGGATAGAAGACTGTCTGGCCCGCGGCTTCGACCGCGCCGGCTTCTTCGAAGTCGACACCGGCGAGCAGAAGAGCTGGACCATCCAGCTCACCGACACCACCGGCAGCGCGCCCGCGCGGCCCTGAGGGACATCCACATGAAGCGCGAGCGCCGCATCAAGATCATCGCCACGCTGGGGCCGGCCTCCTCCACTCCGGAGATGTGCGCGAAGCTGTTCCAGGCCGGCGTCGACGTCTTCCGCATCAATATGAGCCATACCCAGAAGGAGACGCTGCCGGAGAAGGTGGCGATGCTGCGGGCGCTCGAAACCCAGTTCCGCCGCCCCGTCGGCATTCTCGCCGATCTCCAGGGCCCCAAGCTGCGCGTCGGCGCCTTCGGCGGCGATGGCGGCGTCACGCTGGAGAACGGCGCGCGCTTCACCCTCGATTCCGATCCCGCGCCCGGCACGCTCAAGCGCGTCCACCTGCCCCATCCCGAGATCCTGAGCGCGCTGGAGCCCGGCCACACCCTGATTCTCGACGACGGCAAGCTGCGCCTCATCGTCGAGAAGGCGAGCCCGACGCAGGCCGTGACGCGCGTCGTCATCGGCGGGCGGCTGTCCTCGCGCAAGGGCGTCAGCCTGCCCGACACGACCATCGCCGTCTCCGCCATGACCGACAAGGACCGCTCCGACGCCGAGGCCGCCGCCGAGGCCGGGGTCGACTGGATCGCGCTCTCCTTCGTGCAGCGGCCCGAGGACATGGCCGATCTCAGAAAGATCGTGCGCGGCCGGGCGCTGGCGCTCGCCAAGATCGAGAAGCCGCAGGCGCTGCTGCGCCTCGAGGAGATCATCGACGCCTCCGACGCGATCATGGTCGCGCGCGGCGATCTCGGCGTCGAGATGCCGCTGGAGAAGGTGCCGGGCACGCAGAAGCGCATCACCCGCATGTGCCGCCGCAAGGGCAAGCCCGTGGTCGTCGCCACACAGATGCTGGAGAGCATGATCACCAGCCCGGTGCCGACGCGCGCGGAAGTCTCCGACGTCGCCACCGCCGTCTTCGAGGGCGCCGACGCGGTGATGCTCTCGGCCGAGAGCGCGGCCGGCCAGTTCCCGATCGAGGCGGTCTCGATGATGAACCGCATCGCCGAGGAGGTCGAAAGCGAATCGGTCTACCGCTCGATCCTCGAGGCGCAGCGCGCCGAGCCGGAAGCGACCGGCGCCGACGCGATCGCCAAGGCAGCGCACGAGATCGCCGACACGCTGAAGCTCAAGGTCATCGCCGCCTGGACCTCCTCGGGCTCGACCGCCTTCCGCATCGCCCGCGAGCGGCCGAACTCCACCGTGATCGCGCTGACGCCCAACCGCGCCACCGCCCGCCAGCTCACTCTGGTCTGGGGCGTGCATTCCGTGGTGACCAAGGATGCCAGCGACATCGACGACATGGCCTCGCGCGCCTGCAAATTCGCCGTCCGCGAGAACTTCGCCACGCTCGGCGACCGCATCATCGTCGTGGCCGGCGTGCCCTTCGGGACGCCGGGCGCGACCAACATGGTCCGCATCGCCTTCGTGGCGAAGGAGCATGTCGAGAAGGCCTGACGATCACCCGGGCAGCACGAAGGACCCAAGGAAACACAGAACGCCGCCGAGCCAGAAATACGAGGCGAAGCGGCGGTAGACCTCGCTCAGGCAGCGGCCGATGAGCTGCTGTGCGAACTCGGCGCGCGGACGCTCCTCGGGCGACAGCAGGATCCAGAGCTCGGTGCGCTGATAGGGGCGCGCGACGGCATGGTCGGCCTTGACGACCAGCGTGGCGGCGGTGGCCATCATCAGGAAGGCGCCGCTTTCCATCGCCACCTCCGGATAGCCCGCCAGCCCGACCATGAAGCAGATGATGGCCAGGCCCGCGAAGCCGCAGCCGCGCGAAACGGACAAAAGCGCCAGTTCCCTCACGCGCGCTGGATCCATGCCTCGACCTGCTCCCGACCCGGCCCGAGGCTAGATCGGCGCCTGCCCTTGCGACACCACAAATTCGCGTGATCGCGCGCTCCGCTCAGGCGGGGCGGGCCGTCATCTGCAGCAGGGTCGGGATCGTCAGCAGCATGATGCCGCCGAGCCAGATCCACATCGAGGTCGCGGTGCTGGTCTCCAGGTTCTTGCCGCGCTCGTAGATCGCGGCCGGAATGCCGCCGATGGCCAGCGTCAGGGCCGAGATGAACAGCGAGGTGAAGTAGAAGATCAGCAGCGGCGAGGAGATGAAGAAGCCCGGCGCGAACTGCTTCATCAGGATGAAGACAGGGTCGAAATAGGCCGAGAAATGCATGCCGTTCAAAACCGACATGCCGGCGATGCCGATGACGATGCCGTCGCGGCGCAAGATGTCCTCGCGGTCGTCGGTCATGGCCTGGGCGCTCCCACGATGGTCGGCAACCAGCCCGCCGCCGCGAACCCGACGAACATCAGCATCCGCAGGAAGAGCAGCCAGACGAAGGCGAGCAGGATCAGGATGCGCTCATGCACGGCGGCCGGCGTGACAATCCGCACCGCCTCGACCGCCGGCTGGGTGATCTGCCGGAAGGTTTTCCAGATGACCTTTTCGCTGTCGTCGGGGAAGACGAGCGACAAAAGGAAACGGCCCAGCAGCGTGTACATCAGCGCCGCGAGCGCGAGATTGGGAGCCTGGTAGAGCCAGAACAGGCCCTGGCTGTCGACATCGGCCATTCAGGGATGATCCTTGCACCGTCGAAACGGGTTCGACTTTTCCGCAGATCGGCAGGGCGTGCAAGACAGGCTCGATACCTGGTTTGCCCGGACAAAACGGGGGCGGACATTCGTCCGCCCCCGGGAAGCAAGAGGTAACCGCGGGCGGCGCGCGCCCGCGGCCTGCGTCATTTCTCGATCATCACCGCCGCGCCGCGCGGCTGACGGATCTGGTCGATGAAGTCCTGCAGCTCCTTGTTGGGCGCCGTCGTGAACTTCGAGACGATGTACATCGTCAGGAAGCCGATCGGCATGCCGAACAGACCGGCCGAGATGTTGGCGACGTTGAAGTAGCCGACCCGCGAGGCGAGCGGGTGGTTGATCGCCACCCAGCCCTGCTCGAAGAGCTGCGGCTGCTCCACCTTGAGCTTGGCGATGTCGACGAGCGCCGCCCCGGTGATCGGGTGGACGTTCGAATACATGCCGAGCACGTTGACGCCGAAGCCCGGGAAGTAGCGGGTCACGACGAGGTAGACTAGCGTCGTCAGGAAGCCGGCCCAGATGCCCGCCACGGCCGCGGCCGCGGTGGTCTTCTTCGACCAGATGCCCATCACCAGCGCCGGGAACAGCCCCGCAGCCGCCAGCGAGAAGGCCCAGGCCACCATCGCCACGATGTCCGCCGGCCGCCCCGACGCGACCCAGGCCGCAATGATCGCGACCACGACCAGCAGCACGCGGGCGATGATGAGTTTCCTCGCCACCGGCGCATCCTTGTTGATCATGCGGGCATAGACGTCGTGGGAGAGCGCGTTGGCGATCGCCAGCAGCAGGCCGTCGGCGGTCGAGAGCGCGGCAGCCAGGCCGCCGGCGGCGACGAGGCCGGAGACGACATAGGGCAGGCCCGCGATCTCGGGCGTCGCGATCACGATCGCGTCCGCCTGGATGGTGAAGTTGGCCAGTTGCAGGATGCCGGTATGCCCGGCGATCTTGCCGCAGGCGGCCGTGATGGTCGCCACGTCGACGGCATTGGTGCCGCAGATCTGGATCAGGCCGATCTTGCCGTAGCTGTAGATCCAGCCCGGCAACTGTCCGAGCGGCTTGCCGATGACGTTCTCGAACACCTCGAGCTTCGCGAAGGCGGCATAGGCCGGTGCCGTGAAGTAGAGAATGAAGATGAACAGCAGCGTCCAGGCCACGGAAGAGCGCGCCTCGCGCACGGAGGGCGTGGTGAAGTAGCGCATCAGGACGTGGGGCAGCGAGGCCGTGCCGACCATCAGGCAGAGCACGAGCGCAAAGAAGTTCAGGGGGTCGTAGCGGGCGAAAGGCACCACATGCGAGGCCGCCGCCGAGACGCCGAGCGCGGCTTCCTTGACCTGGATCTCGGAGAGAACCGTGCCGTAGGTGAGCTGCGGAATCGGGATGCCGAACTTCTGGGTCGAGAGGATCACGACCGGGACGAGATAGGCGATGATCAGCACGATGTACTGGGCGACCTGCGTCCAGGTGACCGCGCGCATACCGCCGAGCATCGAGCAGACCAGAATGCCGACGAGACCGACGAAAACCGCCAGCTCGAAGCTCATGCCGAGCAGACGTGCGCCGATCAGGCCGGTGCCGACGATCTGCGCCACCACATAGGTGAAGGAGCAGCTCATCAGCACGACGATGCCGGCGATGCGCGCCGCATTGCCGCCGAAGCGGAAGGCGAGGAAGTCCGGCACCGTGTAGCAGCCGAACTTGCGCAGATAGGGCGCGATCAGCGTCGCCACCAGCACATAGCCGCCGGTCCAGCCCAGGATGAAGGCCAGCCCGTCATAGCCGAGCAGGTAGAGCGTGCCGGCCATGCCGATGAAGGAGGCAGCCGACATCCAGTCCGCCGCGGTCGCCATGCCGTTGTAGAAGGACGGCACCTTGCGGCCGGCGACGTAGTATTCGTCGACCTGCATGGTGCGCGACATGATGCCGATCGCGGCATAGACGCCGATGGTGAAGGCGACGAAGAGGTAGCCGAGGATGTGGTTGGGAACGCCGGCGCGCTCCAAAACCCCGATGAAAACGACGAAGGCGACGAAGCCACCCGTATAGACGCCGTAGATGCGTCCGAGATTTGAGGTGAAGTCGCCCTTCTGAGCTCCTGCGGACATGATGTCTTCCCCCTCAATCGTCTTCGGCCATGCCGTATTTGCGATCCACCTTGTCCTGGGCCTTGGCGAACCAGAAGAGTTGGACAACGAACACGATCAGGGAGCCCTGGGCAGCCATGTAGAAGCCCAGCGGGAAGCCGGCGATCTTCACGCTGTTGAGCGAGGAGGCGAACATATGGATGAAGAAGGCGAAGAAGGCCCAGATCCCGAGCATGATATACGTCAGGCGCTGGGTCTCGGCCCAATGGGCTCTGATCTTGTCATCTGGTGGCATAGACGTTCCCCCGTGTTGACGTTTCAATACGTCTCTAGCCCCGCGCCGGATGGGGCGAAGGGTTGGCGTCGTTACGTCAGATTTGATTTAAAGCGCGCGATAAGGTGGAATAATCCAACCTCCGCGAGAAGGACGACAAAAGTCTTATGACTTTAGTCGCATGTCGGGGTCAGGGCGCGGCCAGGCTCGCCAGGCCCGAGCGTGGCCCCACCATCTGGTCGATCGCTTCCACGACGATCTCGGGCGCGGCGTGGTGGGGCATATGCCCGACGCCCGGCAGCAGCACGAAGCGCCCCTGCGGCGCCTGCCGCGCGATCGCGGCCGAGTGGATGATCGGCGAGACGATCGAATCGCTGTCACCGGTGATCGCCACCACCGGCATCGCCAACTCGTTGTAACGCGGCGCCTGAGCGCTGACGAAATCGAGCGTTGCGGCGATGTCCTGCGAATTGGCGCGGAAGGTCGCCGGCCGCAGCAGGAGGTCGATCTCGCCGCGCGCCAGATAGCCTGGCGTCACCGGCCGCGGCGCGAAGACGCTCTGCGCGCCCGATTCCAGCAGACGGGTCGCGACAGGCACGCCGACGAGCCGGGCGAAAGCCGGCCCGATGACCGGCCACACCGTCACATGATGATACCAGGCGATGCCGCCCGGCCAGGGATGGGTCACGGCGCCCAGCAGCACGAGCCCGCGCAGCCGCTCGGGGCGGTCGAGCGCGATGCGGGTCGAGGCCGCCCCACCCAGCGAATGCGCCACCAGCACGAAGCGCTCGGGCACGAGCGCGTCGAGGGCCTGCATCAGCGCCTGCGCCTGCCGGGCCGGATCGGCCATGGCGTCGCCCTTGATGCGGTCGCTCCAGCCATGGCCGGGCCGGTCGATCGCGACGACGCGGTAATGGCCGAGATCGGGCGCGAGCGCAGCCAGCATGTCGGCATGGTTGGAGGAGGCGCCATGGATCAGGACGACCGTGCCGCGCACTTCGCCCTGGGGTCCGCTGTCGCGGTAATGCAGCCGGCCGCCGGCCACGGCGACGAATTGCCCCGTCGGCGGATGCTGCCGCGAAACCTGCGCGCCGATCCATTCGGACCAGACCATGACGCCGGCGAAGACGACGATCAGACAGACGAGGAGTGTACGGGTCAGCATGATCCGCATACGCGGCAGACCGGGTTTCGGTTTGGTGAAGAGGTCAGGCGTCGCGGCCGTCGACCTCGATCTTCAGCGAATCGACCGCGCTCTTGACGGCTTCGAGCTGCGGATAGACCTCCAGCGCCCGGCGATAGGCGACCATGGCGCGCTTGTCGTCGCCCTGCTGGCGCAGGATGGTGCCCAGCCCCATCATCGCCCCGTAATGGCGCGGCTCGCGCTTCAGCGCCTCTCCGATGTCGAGCATCGAGCGGATCGGGTCGCCGGCGAGGAACAGCGCATTGGCGCGCTGGTTCCAGGCTTCCGCCCAGTCCGGCTCCAGGCTGATGACGCGATCGAGCAGTTCGATCGCCAGCTCGAGCTGCTTGCCCTTCATCGCCGTCTGGGCGCGGGTCATCAGCAGGTCGGCGGTGGGGGAGTTCGACCGCGCCCAGCGGCGCTGAATCAGGCTCGCGATGCCCTTGGCCTCCTCCGGCGTCTTTGCCGCGGCCAGCCGCTCGAACAGCTTTTCCAGCGTCGCGGCAGGCCCGCGCGAGGGGCCCGGCGTCGCCGTGGGGTTGTCGTCCTTGTCGCTGGGCGCCACGGCCCCGGGGCGCAGCGGCGGCGCCTCCTGCGCCTGCGCGAGGCCGGCCGGCAGGGCGGCGGCCAGCAGGAGGGCGAGGGACAGCGCGCGGACGTTCATCATGCGCACGAATGTAGCGGCCCGCGACCGCGCGTCAATTCACGCCACGATCACGTCTGGGAGAGACGACCATACCAAAAAAGCGGGCGCGCCCGAAGGCGCCCCGCTCATGGTCTCCAACAGCCGGGACGCAGGCGGCCGCGAGGCCGCCGCAACCTCAGCCCTGGCGCGCCTTGAAGCGCTTCTGGACCTTGTTGATGATGTAGACGCGGCCCTTGCGGCGCACGAGCTGGTTGTCGCGGTGACGGGCGCGCAGCGACTTCAGCGAATTGCGGATCTTCATAATCTCAACTCCATCGATCCGCTCCTTCGAGGGCGAACCGGTCAAAACGGAACCTGTCAAAACGAGATCAGCGACGTGGGCCGAACCGGACCCTCATCGACCACGCGAATGGTGCGACTGATGCGATGCCGGCTGTATACGGATTTTTCCGGAGATCGCAAGGGCGCAGGCCGTCACGCGGGTGGGAAAAGAGCGGCAGGCACGTTTCCGGAAGATCTTCCCGGCTCCGCCACCGGAACATAAGCCCTGCGCGACGCGTTGCGCCCCTTACTGTCACGCTGGGAATTCATCACATGAAGATTTCGACCCTGGGCCTGCTCGCCGCCGCCGCCATCGCGCTCGGCGCCTGCGGCAACACCACCGATCAGCGCATCGGCGGCGCCGCTGCCGGCGCCGGAACCGGAGCGGTCGTGGCCGGGCCTGTCGGCGCCGTCGTCGGCGGTGCGGTGGGCGCGGTCAGCGCACCGACCGTCGTGCGCGAGACGCGCCGCGCGACCCGCTGAGACGAATAATAAGGGCTGGTGGCCTCAGGGCCGCCAGCCGACATCCTCGACGGGGGCGTTCTCTCGGGCTTCTTCCTTGCGGGCGTCCTCGACATAGGTAAAGAGCGCCCGCAGCGCCGCCTCGACGCCTTCGCCCGAAGCCGACGACAGCACGATCGGCATCCGCTTGGCGGCCCGCTTCAGCCGCGCGACCTGCTCCTTGAGCAGCTCCGGCGAGAGCGCATCGACCTTCGACAGCGCCACGATTTCGGGCTTCTCTGCGAGCCCCTCGCCATAAAGCGCGAGTTCATTGCGCACGGTCTTGTAGGCCTTGCCGGCATGCTCGCTGGTGCCCTCGACGAGATGCAAAAGCACGCGACAGCGCTCGACATGGCCGAGGAACCGGTCGCCCAGCCCATGGCCTTCATGCGCGCCCTCGATCAGGCCGGGAATATCCGCCAGCACCATCTCGCGCCCGTCGACCCGCACCACGCCCAGCCCTGGATGCAGGGTCGTGAAGGGATAGTCGGCGATCTTGGGCTTGGCGGCGGTGACGGTCGCCAGGAAGGTCGACTTGCCGGCATTGGGCAGGCCGATCAGCCCGGCATCGGCGATCAGCTTCAGCCGCAGCCAGACCCAGCGCTCCTCGCCGATCAGGCCAGGATTGGCGTGGCGCGGCGCCTGGTTGGTCGCCGTCTTGAAATAGGCGTTGCCGAAGCCGCCATTGCCGCCCTTGCACAGAACGAAGCGCTGGCCCGGCTCGGTCAGGTCGGCGACCAGCGTCTCGCCATCCTCGTCGAACACTTGCGTGCCCGGCGGCACCTTCAGCACCTTGGTCTCGCCATTGGCGCCGTGCCGGTCGGCGCCCATGCCGTGCCCGCCGATCTTGGCCTTGAAATGCTGCTGGAAGCGGAAGTCGATGAGGGTGTTGAGCCCCTGCACGCATTCGATGATGACGTCGCCGCCGCGTCCGCCGTCGCCGCCATTGGGCCCGCCGAACTCGATGAACTTTTCACGGCGGAAGGAGACGCAGCCGGCGCCGCCGTCTCCCGCCTTCACATAGATCTTGGCCTGGTCGAGGAATTTCATGGCCTCTCAGTAGTGATCGCGGGGGCAAAGGGCAATGCGGCGAACGTTCCCTTCTCCCCTCGCGGGAGAAGGTGGCTCCGCGTAGCGGAGACGGATGAGGGGGCGCTCGACGATGGCCGTCATTGCGAGGAGCACAGCGACGAAGCAATCCGGAACGGCTCGATCGACGCCCCCCTGGATTGCGTCGCTTCGCTCGCAATGACGATTGGGCGCACGGCGCCCCCTCATCCGCCCCTGCCGGGGCACCTTCTCCCGCGAGGGGAGAAGGCAAGAGCCTCACGCCGCCAGCCGCGGCCCCGCCATCTCCTCGCGCAGCGCGTCCGCGAAGCGGCGCGCCGCCAGCCCGGGCTGCGGCCCCATGATCAGCCCTACCGAAAGCTCGAACAGGGCCGGCAGCCCTTCCGCCGGCCCCAGCCGCCGCGCGCTCGCCGGCACGGCGCTCTCCGTGACGGCGGTAACGCAGAACCCCGCCTCGACCGCAGACAGCATGCCCGAGGTGTGCGAACAGGAGAACACCAGGCGATAATCCTTCTCCGCATCGGCCAGCGCCGCGAGCAGCCGCGGCCGCACCCGGCAGCCCTCCGAGAACAGCGCCAGCGGCAGCGTCTCCTGCAGCTCCGGACGGTGCCCGCGCGCCGCGATCCAGACCACGGGCTCGCGCCGGATCACCTCGCCGACCGGCCGGCGCGGGTCCTGCGTCACCACGGCGAGATCGAATTCGCCGGCCACCACGGCAGGCTCGATCCGTTTCGACAGGTCGCAATGCAGTTCGAGCTCGACTTTGGGGTGCTCGGCGGCGAAGCGCGCGATCAGCGGGCGCAGGAAAGCGTCGACATAATCGTCGGGAATCCCGATCCGCAGGCGTCCCGAGGCGCTGGAGCCACCGAGATCGTCCAGCGCCTCGCGCTGGATCGCGAGCAGCCGCCGCGCATGGCCGATCAGCCGCTCGCCGGCTGCCGTCGGCGTCACGCCCCGTCGCGAGCGCTCGAGCAGCCTGTGGCCGATCTGCGCCTCCAGATCCTGGATGCGCACCGAGATCGCCGATTGCGTCCGCCCCAGCCGCGCGCCGGCCGCCGTGAAGCCGCCGCTCTCGACCACCGCCACCAGCATGTCGAGCGCCGCGAGATCGAAATGCCCGGACATGGCACAGCCTCCGTCGATCGGTTTTAAGAATGATTAAATCAGAATAATCCGTTTTCCCGATGGATGGAAGCGGGGTAAACCGTGATCCATTGAACACCAGAACCTCCACGTCATCCCGGACAAGCGGCAAAGCCGCGCAGCTCCGGGATCCATCATAGGGCTCAATCCACGACCAGGATTCGCCCTCCAATGGATCCCGGGACAAGCCCGGGATGACGAGGAGGTTCGGGTGCAAACCTCTTGAAAGCCGCCTCATGTCCGCCCCCGCTGCAGCCCTCCCCGCCCCGACCGCGCCTGCGCTCGCGATGTTCCTCGCGCTGCTCGCGGGCGCGACCTGCATCGGCTTCTCCGGCGTGTTCGTGCGCTTCGCCGATGTCGGGCCGGCGGCGGCGGGGTTCTGGCGGATGATCTTCGCCCTGCCGGCGCTGGGCCTGTGGATGGGGCTGGAGCAGCGCCGCCCCGGCCGCCCGGTCGCGCGCGCCGGCGCCCTGCTGCCGATCGCGCTGGCGGGCCTCGCCTTCGGCGTCGACGTCGTCCTCTACAACGCCGCGCTCGGCTTCACGACCATCGCCAACGCCTCCCTGCTCGGCAATCTCTCGCCGGTGGCGGTGGTGCTCGGCGGCTGGCTCCTCTTCGCCGAGCGCCCGAGCCGGCGCATCCTCGGCGCGCTCGCGCTCGCGATCGGCGGCGCGCTCATGCTCGTCCTGCCCAAATTCACCGGCACGGCGATGGCGCCCGGCAGCCTGTTCGGCGACGGCCTCGCCATCGGCGCCGCCCTCTCCTATGCCGCCTACCTCATGGCGGTGCGCCGCGCCCGCGACCGGGCCGAGCCCGGCCGCATCAGCCTGATCGCCAGCGCGATCTGCGCCGTCTTCTGCCTCGCAGCCGCGCTGGCGCTGGGCGAGACGATCCTGCCCGCGAGCCTGCAGGGCTGGCTCGCGGTGATCGCGCTCGGCCTCGTCTCGCATGCGCTGGGGCAGGGCCTGATCACGCTCTCTCTCGGCCATTATGGCGCGAGCGCCGCCTCGCTGGTGATGGTCTGGCCGGCGCTGGTGGCGGTGCTCGCCGCCTGGGCGCTCTTCGGCGAGCAGCCCTCCCCCGCCCAGGCCTTCGGCGGCATCGCGATCCTCGCCGCCGTTCTGATGGTGCGCAAGGGTTGATGGTGCGCAAGGGTTGATGGTGCGCAAGGGCTGACGCGACTCACTAACGCAGCGGCAGCGGCCGCACCGGTGCCGTCGGGCGCCAGCGGCTTCAGCCGCTGCGTCGCGCCTCGATATGCGGCGACAAATGTCGCGCGCCTGCATCTGCTTCCGACATCCTCGCGTAACCGTATCAGAACCCTTTCGCAAGACCATTCGGTCTTTCTTCGGGGGCATAACCATGCAATCAGCTTCTTTATTATAGCAAGATACAAGTATTAAAGATCAAAAATGCGGAACTAAATTCTTGTTCAGAAGGTTTTGACGTCACCGATCACACGAGGAGACGTCATATGAACCCAATAATCACTCCATCGGATACGCTGGCTAGGCCAGACGCAGGCCGCCGCGCCTTTCTGCGCTGGTCCGGGGTCGCCGCAGCGGCGGCTGTTGCCTTCGGCGTCAACGTGCCGGGTCTGAGGCTCGGCGAGGCCTTCGCGCAGTCGCGGGCCGTCGATCTCGGCGGTGGCGATCTCGGCGTGCTCAATTATGCCTATGCCCTGGAGCAGCTCGAGGCGGCCTTCTACACGCAGGTCATGGCCACGCCCTATGCCGGCATGAGTGCCTATGAGCGCGCCCTGCTGAAAGACATCCGCGCCCATGAGGTCGCGCATCGCGAGCTCTTCAAGAAGGCGCTGGGCGCCAACCGGATTCCTGATCTCGCGGTCAATTTCTCGGCGGTCAATTTCGGCGACCGGATGAGCGTCCTCAAGACGGCGATGACGTTCGAGGATCTCGGAGTCTCCGCCTATAACGGCGGCGGGGCCGCGATCAAGACGCCGGCCTATCTGGCAGCTGCGGGCTCGATCGTTTCGGTCGAGGCGCGCCATGCGGCCACCATCCGCGACATGCTCCGGCCCTTCACGGAAGCCTTTGCCGGTGACGACGTCATCACGCGGGGCGGGGTCGACGTCGCGAGCCCGCCTTCGGCGGTGCTGCGCGCCGCCGCTCCCTTCATCGCCACGCCGGTCACCGCGACGCAGCTCCCTTGAGCGCGCTCGGTTCGATCCTCTGTTCGAAAGGCATCACCATGACTCATGACCACATCCTGTCGTCGCTCGATCCCGATCTCGCCGGCATCCTGGCCTCGCGGCGCGATCTCTTTCGCTCCACCGCCATGAAGCTCGGCGCGGTGGCGTCCGCACCCGTCGTGCTGGCGGCTGTCTCCAGCCAGGCCTTCGGCCAGGGCATGCCGGGCCAGGTCGCCGAAGTGCTCAACTTCGCGCTGACGCTCGAATACCTCGAAGCCGAGTTCTACAGCACCGGCCTGAAAGCCGGTGTGGTTCCCGATCGCTTCTCGCCCGTCTTTCGCCAGATCAGCGAGCAGGAGGCCGCCCATGTCACCCTGCTGAGCTCGACGCTCGGGGCCGGCGCCGTCGCCAAGCCGCGCTTCGATTTCACGGCGGGCGGCAAATACGCCAATGTTTTCCGCGACTTCAAGACCTTCGCCGCCGTGGCGCAGACCCTGGAGGACACGGGCGTGGCGGCCTATGCCGGTCAGGCTCCGGCGCTGATGGGCGCGAGCGCGGCGCTGACGACCGCGCTCCGCATCCACTCCGTCGAGGCGCGTCACGCGGCCGAAATCCGCATCGTCCGTGGCGTCAGGCCGTGGAAGGGCGCCTTCGACAAGGCGATGACCAAGCAGCAGGTCCTGGCCGCCGTCAGGCCCTTCATCGCCGGCTGATCGCTGACGACGTCAACCCTGCAAGGGCCCGCACGCCATGCCGTGCGGGCCCTTTGTCATCGATGCCCCCGAGAGCGGCGGGGACAGCGCGGGTGGAGCCCCCAGACATATCCCCGCTGCGCCCATCCATGCCTATTCTCACCCCGTTCCACCCGACCAAGGGGGCTGTCGCGAGGCATCGTGCGGCCGGGCGGAATGCGGTGTTCGGGAGGGGCGGCCTTCGCAGGGCCGGCCGCCCGGAGGGGCTGCTCGTCGCCGGGGCCTTCAGCCATCCCGGTCAGGACCGACCTTAATGGGCGGCGGGCAAAACCACAGACAACCGCGCGCGGAGCCGGACGGCGGGCAGCCCCGCCGCCTCGACACTCGACATCGACACTCGACATCGGCACGCGGCCAAAGCCGCCGCGCCGCCCGGCTCCGCGCACCCCTTTCGGGATGTGAGTGAGGCGAAACCCCGCGGCGGGAGCCGGTCGGGATCGTGCCGCCATGCCAGCGCGGCGGCGCCAACGAGGCGGGGGCGGATGGAACCCCCTTGCACCTCTCGGGATTGCGGTATCGGGCGCGCAACGGCATCCTTGCGCCTCAATCTGCCGAGGTGAGCATGCTGCGTGGTGTTGTTCTGGCTTCGAGCCTACTGCTGGCGCTTCCGGTGCAAGCCGCTGGCCCCTATGGCAAGATCGTCGTCGGCAACTGGTCCGGCGGGGCCTTCACCAATGACGCGACCGGCGCCTTCTCGCACTGCGCCGTGAATGCCGGCTACCGCAACGGCACGCGGATGTTCACCTCGATCACCGCCGACTTCAAATGGCTGATCGGCTTCGCGCACCCGAACTGGCGCCTCAAGCCCGGGAGCACGCTGGCGCTGCAATTGGTCTTCGACCGCAGCTCGCGCATCGACGTCACCGCGAATGTGAAGACCGCGAGCCTGCTGACCATCGCGATGCCCGATGATTCGCAGCTCATCAACGCCTTCCGCCGTGGCAGCTATCTGGAACTCGTCGCCAACGACCAGCGGCTGACCTTCGCCCTGACCTCCACGGGCGAAATGCTGCCCGCGCTGGCCGCATGCGCCAGGCAGAGCGCCAGCATTCGCGGGCCCGTCAACCCGTCCGCCGGCCAGAATGCCGCTCGCCCGCCGGAGGCGGATACGCAGGCCAGCAGCCAGGCCAGGGCCGAGAAGAAGGCGGTGCTGGAGAAGACCCGCGACCTCATCCGTGTGAAGATGATGACCTGCATCGGCCGGGAGGGTACGCCGATGCTAGCGACCGATGAGAAGGCCGAGGTTGTGGCCAAGGCCGCGATGATCTTCTGCAAGGCCGATGTCGATGCGCTCGCCCAGGCGATCATCGAGATCCAGGAGCACGACGCCAACCGCCCCGTCGACCGCGAGGCCGTACGCCGCGCCGCCGCCCAAAGCGTCCAGGACGTGGTCGTCGCCCAGATCGTCAGATCGCGCGGCGAAATGCTCAACCGCAGGAACCAGCAGTCCCCGGCGCCGACGGGCGGGGGGCGGCCGGCGATGTCGCCGTCGATCTGACTGCGAATATCCCAGAAAACGCCCTCACTCCGCCGCCAGCCGTGGCGGCGGCAGCGGCAGCTTCATCTGCGCCGCGCCATCCCCCTTCGTGTGGCCCTCCTCCGGCATCGCCTCCCAGAGGCTTTCATCCTCCGCCTTGCTGAAGAAGCGGCCGAAGAGCCAGGACGTGCCCTTCGAGAGATCGTCCATCACCGCGTAGAAGGACGGCACGAAGACGAGGGAGAGCACGGTGGAGACGAGCAGCCCGCCGATCACCGCGATCGCCATCGGCGCGCGGAACTCGCCGCCGTCGCCGACGCCATAGGCTGAAGGGGCCATGCCGGCCGCCATCGCGATCGTCGTCATCACGATCGGCCGCGCCCGCTTGCGGCCGGCTTCCAGCAGGGCGGTGCGGCGGTCCTTGCCGCGGCCCTCCTCCTCCACCGCGAAATCGACCAGCATGATCGCGTTCTTGGTGACGATGCCCATCAGCATAAGCAGGCCGATATAGACCGGCATCGAGACCGGCTTGCCGGTCGCCAGCAGCGCGATGACCACACCGCCGAAGGAGAGCGGCAGCGAGAGCAGGATCGTGATCGGCTGGAAGACCGAGCCGAACAGCAGGATCAGCACCGCCAGAACCAGCATCAGCCCGGTCGTCATCGCCTGGATGAAGCCGGCGACGACCTCGCCCTGGATCTCGGCGTCGCCCGTGGCGGCGATCCAGACGCCCTCGGGCAGCCCGACCTCCTTGACGATCTGGTTGAAGGTCTCCTGCGCCGTGCCGAGCTCGAAGCCGCGCTTGAGGTCGGCGCCGATCGCGGCGCGGCGGACGCGGTCATAGCGATCGATCGAGCTCGGACCGGCGCCGAATCCGATCTCGGCCACCGCCGTCAGCGGGATCGAGACGCCGTTCGTGTTGGTGACGCGCAGCGCCGCGATGTTGCGGATGTCGGCGCGGGCGGCTTCGTCGAGCTGCACGCGGATCGGCACCAGCCGGTCGCCGGCGTTGAACTTGGCGAGGTTGGCGCCGACATCACCGATGGTGGCGACGCGCACGGCTTCCGAGATCGCCTCGGGCGTGACGCCGAGGCTGGCGGCCGCCTCGAGCTTAGGCCGCACCGTCAGTTCGGGGCGCGACAGCGAGCCAGAGGTCGCAACGTTGAGATAGCCGTCGACCTTGCGCATCCGCGTCTCGATGCGGGCCACCGCCTCGTCCAGCGCCGGCCCGTCCTTGGACAGGATCGAGAACGCCATCTCGCGCTCGCCGCGCTCGTTGACATACCAGGCGCGGACATCGGGCACGCTGGCGAGCTTCTCGGCGATGACGACCTTGAGGTCCTTCTGCCGCGCGGTGCGCTCGGATTTGGGCTTAAGCTTGATGGTGACGGCGGCGCGCCGGACCTCGCGCTGGCCGGTCGGCGAGGAGCCGCCGAGCACGAAGACCTGCGTCACCTCGGGAATGGTGCGCAGCGCGTCGACGATCTGGTCGGTGGTGGCGCGGGTGTCCTCCAGCGTCGAGCCGGGCGGCAGCTCCACCGAGGCGACGACGCGCGAGGTGTCCTCGTCGGGAATGAAGCCGGTCGGCAGCAGCGAGGTGGCGTGGATCGAGCCCCAGAGGAAGGCGAAGCCCAGCACCAGCGTGACATAGGACATGTTGAAGGGAATCGTGCGCCAGCGCCCGCTGCCGTCGAGGCGCGGCCAGAAAGGCATCCGGCGCGAGGCGGTCGTCGCCCGCAGCAGACCGACATAGCCGCGCATCACGACGCCGTCTTTGGCCTCCTCATGCTTGACCGGCTTCATCAGATAGGCCGCCATCATCGGCGTGATCAGCCGCGCCACCAGCAGCGAGAACAGCACCGCGACCGCAACCGTGAGCCCGAACTGGCGGAAATACTGGCCGGCTACGCCGCCCATGAACGACACCGGCGCGAAGATCGCCACGATCGTCAGTGTGATCGCGATGACCGCGAGCCCGATCTCGTCGGCCGCCTCCATCGCGGCGCGATAGGGCGATTTGCCCATCTTCATGTGGCGGACGATGTTCTCGATCTCGACGATGGCGTCGTCGACGAGAATGCCGGTGACGAGCGTGATGCCGAGCAGGCTGACGAGATTGAGCGAGAAGCCCATCAGCTCCATCGCCCAGAAGGTCGGGATCGCCGAGAGCGGCAGCGCGATCGCGGTGATCAGCGTCGCGCGCCAGTTCTTCAGGAACAGGAAGACGACGAGCACGGCCAGCGCCGCGCCCTCCAGCAGCGTCGTCATCGCCGCCTTGTAGTTGCCATAGGTGTAGGCGACCGCGTCGTCGATGGGTTTGAGCGTGATGTCGGGGAAGCGCTTGTTCAGCTCGGCGATGCGCGCCGCGACGACCTCCTTGACCGAGAGCTCGCTCGACCCCTTCGAGCGGAACACGGCAAAGGAGACGACCGGGCTCTTGTCGAGCCGGCCGAAGGAGCGCGGCTCGGAATTGCTGTCCTCGACGCGGCCGAGTTCCTTCAGCCGGACCTCGCGCCCGCCGCTCAGCGTGATCTTGGTCTCCGCCAGTTCGGCGACGCTGCGCGCGCCCGCCAGCGTGCGGATCGCCTGTTCCTGCCCGCCGACCTCGCCGCGCCCGCCCGCGAGATCGACATTGGTCGCGCGGATCTGGCGGTTGACCTCGCCGGCCGTGGTGCCGAGCGCCAGCAGCCGGTCGGGGTCGAGCGAGATCCGGATCTCGCGATCGACGCCGCCATAGCGGTCGACCCGGCCCACCCCCTTCAGCCCCTGCAATTCGCGCGCGACGACGTCGTCGACATGCCAGGAGAGCTGTTCCAGCGTCATGCCGGCCGAAAAGGCGCCATAGCTCAGGATCGACTGCCCCTCGACATCGATGCGCTGGATGATCGGCTCGTCGATGGTGCGCGGCAGGTCGGCGCGCACCTTGGCGATGGCGTCCTTGACGTCGTTGACAGCGCGGTCGGTGTTGGTCTCGAGCCGGAACTCGATGACGGTCGAGGACTGCCCGTCGGTCAGCGTCGACATCACATGCTTGACGCCGGTGATGTTGGCGACCGCGTCCTCGACGCGCTTGGAGACCTGGCTTTCAAGCTCGGAAGGCGCGGCGCCCGACTGGGTGATCGTCACCGAAACCAGCGGCACGTCGATATTGGGGAAGCGCGTCACCGGCAGCTTGGAGAAGGACAACAGGCCGAGCACGCACAAAACGACAAAGAGCAGGATCGCGGGAACCGGCTTGCGGATCGACCAGGCGGAGAAGTTGATGTTCACGGCGCCCGCTCCCGTCAGTTCGTCGCGACGGGCGTGATGACGTCGCCGTCCCGCACGAAGGTGCCCGCCCGCGCCACCACGGTCTCGCCCGCGACGATGCCCGAAGCGATCTCGGCGCGCCCGTCGCCGGCGAGGCCGAGCTGGACCGTCTTGGTGGTGACCTTGCCGTCGGTAACGCTCTGCACTGTCGTGCCCGCGCGGGCATAGGCGATCGCCGAGAGCGGCAGCGTGACGACCGTCTTGCGCCCGGTCTCGATCACGCCGCGCGCAAACGAGCCGATCGCCACCGGCGGGTTGCCGGTGAGCGCGACGCGCACGCGTCCCAGCCGCGAGGCCTTGTCGACCTCCGGCGCGATCAGCCGGATCGTGCCGGCCAGCGCCTGCGTCGCCCCCGCCGGCGTAACCGCCACCGGCTGGCCAAGCTTCAGGCCGGGCAGCTCGACCTCGGCGACCTCGGCCTCGAGTTCGACCGCGCCGTCGGCGACGATGCGAAACAGCGGCTCGGCCGCCGACATCGCGGCGGTGGCGCCGAGCTTCGCGCTGCGGCGGCTGACGATGCCGCCCTGCGGCGCCTTGATCTCGGTGCGGCCGAGCTTGACCTCGATGTCACGCCCCTGCGCGCGGGCCAGCGCCATGTCGGCGGTCGCGATCGCCAGCGCCTGCTTGGCCGAATTGAGCTTGGCGGCGGCGGCGCGGGCCACGGCGTCGCGCTGGTCATAGGTCTCGTTGGAGACGTTGCCGCTGCTGCGCAGGGTCTTGGTGCGGTCGAAATTGTTTTCTGCGGCGACGAGATTGGCCTGCGCCTCGGCGATCTGCGCATTGGCCTGGGCGATGGACGCGTCGGCGCGCGCGATCTGCGCCTCGTTCTGGCTCTGCTGGACCTCCAGCGTCGTGCGCGAGAGCCGCGCCAGCACCTGGCCCGTCGAGACGCGGTCGCCCTCCTCGGCCAGGATCGCGACGATCGACAGCCCATCGACCTCCGGCTGCACCAGAACCTCGTCGCGGGCGATCATCGAGCCGGACACGACCACGCTCTGGACGATCTCGGAGACGATGGCCCTGGTCACGGTGACCGAGGGGCCCGACGCCGGGGCGGTCTGGGCGGCGGGCGACTGGGCCTGGGCCTGCGGCGATGCGGCGACCAGTCCCGCAGCCAGCAGGGACAGCGCGACAAGGCGCGAAACGGCGGGGGTCGTCGACATCGCGTTGGCCTTCAGGGTCTTGATGAGCGGATGGGTCAGGCAGGTCATGCTGATACGCTCCCGGGCTCGGGTTGGAGCAGCACGCGGGCGAGCCCCCGCATCGCCTTGAACAGGGTCTCCGCCGCCATGGCGGGATCGAACTGGGGATCGGTCGCGCGGCGGCACAGAAAGCCGTCCGCCATCATGAAGATCGCCTGCAGGAACCGCGCATCATCGAGATTGGCCGGCAGCTCGCCATTGGCCTTGGCGCCAGCGATGGCCTGCGCCAGTCCGCCGACGAGCGTTCCGTCGATCGAGGCGCACATCTGCGCCATGGCCGGGTTGCGGGCGGCCTCCGCCCAGATCAGCAGCGCGATGATCGATTTTTCGCGCGGCTCATCGACGAGGTGGCGACGCCCGAGAGCCTCGAGCTGGTCGAGCACGCTGCCCCTGGAGGGGTCGAGTTCGGCGAAATCGGCCGCGATGAGCGTGCGGTCGCGCTCGGCCATGCCGGCGATGATCGCGTCCTTGGAGGCGAAATAGCGGTAGAGATTGCCCGGGCTCATCGACGCCTCGGCCGCCACGTCCTGCATCGTCGCGGCATGGAAACCGGCGCGGGCGAAGACGCGCTCGGCCGCATCGAGAATGCGGGTCTGGCGTTCCGAGGGGGCGCGGTCGAGCACGGGGGCGGCGATTTGCGGCGGCACGGGCAACCTTGAAGGCATGAGAATGAACGTTCATTCTCATGCCTTTGCCGACGCTGCGAGTCAAGGCTTTGCCCGCTCGCGCCACGCACTCTGGCCAGCCCGGAACGCCCGACATGCGTGGCGGGCGGCATCGCCATACCCGCGCAGGCCCATAATTTGCTTGCCACCCCCGCACTGCCACCACATTCTCGGCCCATGACAGCCTGCCTTGCATACCGGGCCTCGACCGAGCCTCAACGGGCGATCCTGATGTCACGATGAATCACCACGCCCTTCCGGTCCCCCCGCAGCGCAAGGCGCGCACGCCCCGCCGCCTGCGCCCCTCGCCCCCGCTCAAGCCCGTGCTGATCGTGCTCCATCAGGAGCATTCGACGCCCGGCCGCGTCGGGCGTCTGATCCAGGCGCGCGGCCATGCGCTCGACATCCGCAAGCCGCGCTATGGCGACCCGCTGCCCCAGACGATGCGTGACCATGCCGGCGCGGTCATCTTCGGCGGGCCGATGTCGGCCAACGACCCCGAGGATTTCGTCAAGGCCGAGATCGACTGGATCAATGTCTGCCTGCGGGAAGACGCCTCCTATCTCGGCATCTGCCTCGGCGCCCAGATGCTCGCCAGGACGCTCGGCGGCACGGTCTACACCCATCCCGAAGGTCGTGCGGAGGTGGGCTATTACGGCCTCGACCTCACCGACCATGGCCGCGACCATGCGGTCGAGGCCGGCTTCGCCTGGCCGCGGACCGTCTATCAATGGCACCGCGAGGGCTTCGACTGCCCGCCCGGCGCGCAGTGCCTGGCCACCGGGGGCGATTTCCCGGTGCAGGCGATCCGGGCGGGGAAGCGGGCTTATGGCGTCCAGTTCCACCCCGAGGTGACGCCGGCGATGATGTGCCGCTGGTCGGTTCGCGGCCATGAAAGGACCCTGATGCCCGGCGCGCAGCTGCGCCACCTGCATCTCGAGGGCTGGTACCAGCATGATCCGGCGATCCGGCTCTGGCTCGACGGCTTCCTCGACCACTGGCTCAAGGCCCCGGCAGAGAACGAATTCGCGTGACCCGTACAGCTCTCGTCATCGGCGCCGGCATGGTCGGCGTGTCCTGCGCGCTCGCGCTCCAGAAGCGCGGCTTCTCGGTGACCCTGATCGACCGGCGCGAGCCGGGCCGCGAGACCTCCTACGGCAATGCCGGCGTGCTCGCCCGCTCCTCGATCGTGCCGCTCAACAATCCCGGCCTGTTCGGCAAGATCGCGGGCTATCTCGGCAACCGCCACCCGGCGCTGAACCTGAGCTGGAAGCGGGCGTTGACGCGCCCCGGCTGGCTCCTGCGCTTCCTCTGGGAGGCCCGTCCCTCACAGGCCGCCGCCCGCATCGCAGCGCTGGAATCCCTGACCGCCAGCACGGTCCACCGCCACCGCGCCCTGATGGCGGAGGCTGGCGTGTCCCATCGCCTGCGCGAGACCGGCACGCTCAAGCTCTGGCGCACCGAGGCGGGGCACGCCGCGGCACAGGCCGAGCACGACTTTCTGAAGGCGCACGGCATCGCCTCGCAGGTCCTCGACCGCCAGGGCATCTCCGGCGTCGAGCCGGCGCTGAACCCGATCTTCCATGCTGGCCTGCTCTGCCTCGAGAACGCCTCGGTGGATTCGCCGGGCGCCGTCACGCAAGCCTATGCTGAACTCTTCGTGCAGCGCGGCGGACGGATCGAACAGGCGCGGGTCGAGGCGCTGGCCCGCACCGGGGCCGGCTGGCGCGTCCAGACGGCCAAGGGCGCCTTCGAGGGCGAGATCGCCGTCGTCGCGCTGGGGCCGTGGAGCCTGGATCTGCTGGCGCCGCTCGGGCTCGATGCGAAGCTCGATGTCGAGCGCGGCTACCACCGCCATCTCCAGCCGGAAGCGGGCGCGCGTCTGTCGCGCCCGGTCTACGATGTCGATGCCGCCTATTTCATGGCGCCGATGGAGCAGGGCTATCGCATCACCAGCGGCGTCGATCTCAGCCGCCGCGACGCGCCCGACAACCACCGCCAGATCGATATGGTCACCGCCAGCGCCCGCGAGGCCTTTCCGCTCGCCGCCTTCAGCGGCGAGACCTGGCGCGGCGCCAGGCCGACCCTGCCGGATTCGCTGCCGATGATCGGCGAGGCCCCGCGCCATCCCGGCCTCTGGCTCGCCTTCGGCCACCAGCACATCGGCTTCTCGACGGGGCCGATCACGGGCGAAATCGTCGCCGCGCTGGTCTGCGGCGAGACGCCGCCGGCCGATCCGACGCCGTTCAGGCCGGGGCGTTATATCGGCTGACGGCGGCTAGGGTCGGGCCTCCTCGGGCGGACGCGGATGGGCGCGGGGAACCCCTCTCCCGTGTGGGAGAGGGGCAGGGGTGAGGGCAGGCCAGACAACCAGATCGCGCAAGCTGCTCCTCGTCCTCCCGTCCGTCCGGGATGAACCCAGTGCAGCGGTGACGCCGCACCTCAATCATCAACGGCAGACCCTCATCCCTGCCCCTCTCCCATCCGGGAGAAGGGTTCCCCGCGCCCTCCATCATCGCACACGGATAGCGCCAACGAAAAACGCCAGCCCGAAGGCTGGCGTTGGTCGAAGCATCGGAACGCCCGGCGTTAAACCTGCCGCGTCACCATCATCTTCTTCACCTCCGCGATCGCCTTGGCGGGGTTCAACCCCTTCGGGCAGGCGTTGGCGCAGTTCATGATGGTGTGGCAGCGATAGAGCCGGAAGGGATCTTCCAGATTGTCGAGGCGGTCGCCGGTCGCCTCGTCGCGGCTGTCGATCAGCCAGCGATAGGCCTGCAGCAGGGCCGCGGGACCCAGATAGCGGTCGCCGTTCCACCAGTAGCTCGGGCAGGACGTTGTGCAGCAGGCGCACAGGATGCACTCATAGAGGCCGTCGAGCTTCTCGCGGTCGGCCTTGCCCTGCGCCCATTCCTTCTCGGGCGCCGGCGTCGTCGTCTTGAGCCAGGGCTCGATCGAGGCGTGCTGGGCGTAGAACTGCGTCAGGTCGGGAACCAGATCCTTGATCACCGGCATATGCGGCAGCGGATAGATCGCGACCTTGCCCTTGGACCCGCATTCGTCGATGCCGGTTGTGCAGGCGAGCCCGTTCTTGCCGTCCATGTTCATGGCGCAGGAGCCGCAGATGCCCTCGCGGCAGGAGCGGCGGAAGGTCAGCGTCGGGTCGATCTTGGACTTGATCCAGATCAGCGCGTCCAGAACCATCGGCCCGCAATCCTCGCGGTCGACAAAATAGGTGTCGGTGCGCGGATTCTCGGTGTCGTCGGGGCTCCAGCGATAGACCTTGAACTCGGTCAGCTTGCTGGCGCCAGCCGGCTTCGGCCAGGTCTTGCCCGCGACGAGGCGGGAGTTCTGCGGGAGATTGAATTCGGCCATCTGTCAGATCGTCCTCAATACACCCGCGCCTTGGGCTTGATGTACTCGATGTCGTTCGAGAGCGTGTAGGTGTGGACGGGGCGGTCGTCGAGCGAGACGGTGCGGTTCTCGTCGTCGATCCAGGACAGGGTGTGCTTCATCCAGTCCTTGTCGTCGCGGTTGGGGTAGTCCTCGCGGGCATGGGCGCCGCGGCTTTCGGGACGATTCAGCGCCGAGTCCATGGTGACGACGGCCTGGGTGATCAGGTTGTCGAACTCCAGGGTTTCGATCAGGTCCGAATTCCAGATCAGCGAGCGGTCGGTCGTACCGATATCGGTGATGCCGCCCCAGATCTCGTGAATCTGCTTGTGGCCCTCCTCCAGCGTCTCGCCGGTGCGGTAGACCGCGCAATTGTCCTGCATGGTCTTCTGCATGCGCCCGCGCAGCTCGGCCGTCGGCGTCGAGCCCGCGGCGTTGCGGTAGCGGTCGAGGCGGGTCAGCGCGAGATCGGCCGAGTTCTTCGGCAGTTCGGGCTGCTTCTCGCCGGCGCTGACCGTGTCGGCGCAGCGAAGGCCGGCCGCGCGGCCGAAGACCACGAGATCGATCAGCGAGTTCGAGCCCAGGCGGTTGGCGCCATGCACCGAGACGCAGGCCGCCTCGCCGATCGCCATCAGGCCCGGCACGACCGTGTCGGCGTTGCCGTCGACCTTGGTCAGGACCTCGCCATGGAAGTTCGTCGGGATACCGCCCATGTTGTAGTGGACCGTCGGCAGCACCGGAATCGGCTCGCGGGTCACGTCGACACCGGCGAAGATCTTGGCGCTCTCGGAGATGCCCGGCAGGCGCTCATGCAGGATCTTCGGGTCGAGATGGTCGAGATGCAGGTAGATGTGGTCCTTGTTCTTGCCGACGCCGCGGCCGCCACGGATTTCCATCGTCATCGAGCGTGAGACGACGTCGCGCGAGGCGAGGTCCTTGGCCGAGGGGGCATAGCGCTCCATGAAGCGCTCGCCCTCGGAATTGGTCAGATAGCCGCCCTCGCCGCGCGCCCCCTCGGTGATCAGGCAGCCGGCGCCGTAGATGCCGGTCGGGTGGAACTGCACGAACTCCATGTCCTGCAGCGGCAGGCCGGCGCGCAGCACCATGCCGCCGCCGTCGCCGGTGCAGGTATGGGCCGAGGTCGCGGAGAAATAGGCGCGGCCATAGCCGCCGGTCGCCAGGATGGTCTGCTTCGAGCGGAAGCGATGCAGCGTGCCGTCATCCATCTTGAGCGCGATCACGCCCCGGCACTGGCCGTCCTCGTCCATGATCAGGTCGATGGCGAAGTATTCGATGAAGAACTCGGTGTTGTAGCGCAGCGCCTGGCCGTAGAGCGTGTGCAGCATGGCGTGGCCGGTGCGGTCTGCCGCGGCGCAGGTACGCTGGGCCGGCGGGCCCTCGCCATATTCGGTGGTCATGCCGCCGAAGGGGCGCTGGTAGATCTTGCCGTCCTCGGTGCGCGAAAACGGCACGCCCCAATGCTCGAGCTCGTAGACGGCGGCCGGCGCATTGCGCACGAGATATTCGATCGCGTCCTGGTCGCCGAGCCAGTCCGACCCCTTGACGGTGTCGTACATGTGCCACTGCCAGCTGTCCTTGCCCATATTGCCGAGCGAGGCCGCGACGCCGCCCTGGGCCGCGACGGTGTGCGAGCGCGTCGGAAACACCTTGGAGATGCAGGCGGTGCGCAGGCCCGCCTGGGAGCAGCCGACGGTGGCGCGCAAACCGGCGCCGCCGGCGCCCACCACCACCACGTCGAAGGTGTGATCGGTGATCGCATAGGCCTGGCCGGTATAGGCGGGGACCTGGCGGGACTTGGTGATCGCCATCGGATCAGCCTCCAAAAGAGAGCTTCAGCACCGCGAAGACGCAAGCTGCGCCGACCGCGATCGCAAAGAACGTATTGGCCATCACGGCCGCGATCTTGGCACCTTCGCCATGGATGTAGTCTTCGATGATGACCTGCATCCCAAGGCGCATGTGCACGCATCCGGATACGACGAAGAGCAGCATCAGGATCGCCACCAGGGGGTGCGACAGAACAGCCACGGCCGCGGGATAGGGCTTGCCGACGAGCGCGATCGCCACGCCGAGGAAGATCACCGTCAGAACGACATTGGCGACCGCGGTGACCCGCTGGATCCAGAAATGGCCGGTGCCGGACTTGGCCGAGCCGAGGCCACGGACGCGGGAGAGCGGCGTGCGCATCGAGGAGTTGGAATGCATCGTCTCGCTCCTCAACGAACGGCGTAAGCGACGATCCAGACGAGCAAGGTCAGCCCGCCTGAAGCCACAACGCTGTATTTCGCCATGTTCATCCGGGTCTGCGGGTCATAGCCATGACCCATGTCCCAGACGAAATGGCGCAAACCTCCCATCATGTGGTGCAGCAGCGCGAAGGAATACAAAAACAGCACGAGGCGGCCGAGCAGCGAGCCCGCGATCCACTGCGCCGTCTCGAACGCCGCCGGCCCCGACGCCGCCGCCACCAGCCAGGCCGCGATCAGGACGGTGCCGGCATAAAGCGCCACGCCGGTGACGCGATGCGCGATCGACATCGCCATGGTCCAGGACCAGCGATAGATCTGCAGATGCGGCGAAAGCGGGCGTGCCGCCTGTTTGACCTCGGCCAAAATCATTCTCCGGCTCGCGCGACCCTGAGGGCCGACCCATTTGGGATCGTTCTAGAGTGTCTGGCTCTGTAACGAAACCGGAACCCCGCTGCAATGCGGCATGACGACAGCAAAGTGACAGAGTACAGGATCTGTCATTTGTCATCGCGCTAGCGCGGCAGCAGCGCCCAGTAGTCGAGATCGAGGATCACATCCGGCTCGTATTGCGGGCCCGTCTTCAGCGGATGGTCGCCGCAGGGCCGGTTCTTCGTCGCCACCAGCCGCAGCCGCAGCGCGCCGACATCCTCGCGGCCGGGTAGCGGGGCGACCTCCAGCACCTCGCTCCAGGCGAAGACGGTGTCGCCCGCAAACAGCGGCGCGACATGCCGCCCGCCATTGATCGCGGCGATATGGAACGCGTTGCCCAGCCCGTTGAAGGACAGGGCCCGCGCCAGACTGATGACATGGCCGCCATAGATCAGCCGCTTGCCGAAGCGCGTCTCGCGGGCGCCATGACCGTCGAAATGCACCTTCGCCGTGTTCTGGTAGAGCCGCGTCGCGATCTGGTGCTCGGCCTCCTCCACCGTCATGCCGTCGACATGGTCGATGCGCTCGCCCGCCGCATAGTCGCCCCAGCGAAAGGCGCTGCCAGCCAGCGCGTCGTCGTAAGACGTCAGATCGAGCACCGGGCAGCCCTCGCCGAGTTCCTCGGGCAGCACGGCTTGCGGCAGCTCCGGCACCTGCTCGGCATGAGCAGGCGTTCCGGGCTTCCGCTTGCGCACCAGCACCCAGCGCGCATAGCTCAGCACGATGGCGCCATGCTGGTTGCGGCCGATCGAGCGGACATAGACGATGCCGGCATCCCCGGCCGAGGTCTGCTTCAGCCCGATGACCTCCGAGGTCGCCGCCAGCGTGTCCCCGGGGAAGACCGGCGCGAGGAAGCGCCCGTCGGCATAGCCGAGATTGGCCACCGCATTGATCGAGATGTCCGGCACCGTCTTGCCGAAGACGAGGTGGAAGACGAGGAGATCGTCCACCGGCGCTGCCGGATAGCCGATCGCGCGGGCGAAGGCGTCCGAGGATTGCACGGCGAAGCGCGGTCCATAGAGCGCCGTATAAAGCGAGACGTCGCCGGTCGTGACCGTGCGCGGCGTCGCGTGGACGATCACGTCGCCGAGGTGGAAATCCTCGAAGAAGCGCCCGGCGCTGGTCTTGGGAACGGGATGAGGGGTCGATCCGGGCATGGGCTCGCTCGCGTCAGGCTGCGCGCGATTGTGCGCCGCAGCGGGCGGCCGCATCAAGCCCCGGCGCATGCGACGAAGGGCGAGGCTCCAACGTCATTCCGGGGCTTCGCGAAGCGAAGAGCCCGGAATGACGGCGCGATGCCTGATCCGCCTCAGACGTATTGCCCGTGGCAATGCTTGAACTTCTTGCCCGAGCCGCAGGGGCAGGATTCGTTGCGGCCGACCTTGCCCCAGGTCGAGGGATCGGCCGGATCGCGGTCGAGCACGGCAGTGTCGGCCTCGAGCGCCGCGAACTGCATGCCGCCCGAGCCGTAATCGCCGAACGGCGAGGGTAGCGCGTCCTGCTGCGGCGGCGCATCCTCGGGCTGCTCGAAGCGGACCTCGATGCGCATCAGGTTGCCGGTAACCTGCTCGCGCAGGCGGTCAGTCAGCGAGTCGTAGAGCTCGAACGCCTCCTGCTTGTACTCCTGCAGCGGATCGCGCTGGGCGTAGCCGCGCCAGCCGATGACCTGGCGCAGATGATCGAGCGTCACGAGATGCTCGCGCCAGAGCGTGTCGAGCGTCTGCAGGAGGACCTGCTTCTCGACATAGACCATCACCTCTTCGGTGTTGCGCGCGATGCGCGCGGCATAGTCCTCGTCGGCGAGCGTGCGGATGCGCTCGCGCAGCTCGGCGTCGGCAATGCCCTCTTCCTTCGCCCATTCCTCGATCGGCAGATCGAGATTGAGGAACTGCATCACGCCTTCCTTGAGCGCAGCGGTGTCCCACTGCTCGGGATAGGCCTCCTCGGGGATATGGCGCGTGACCAGATCGTCGGCGACGCCCTGGCGCATGTCGTCGATGGTCTCGCGCACGCTGGCCTGGCGCATGAAGTCGCGGCGCTGCTCGAACACAACCTTGCGCTGCGAGTTCATGACGTCGTCGTATTTCAGGATGTTCTTGCGGACGTCGAAGTTGCGCGCCTCGACTTTCCCTTGAGCCTTCTCGACCGCCTTGTTGATCCAGGGATGGACGATCGCCTCGTCCTCCTTGAGGCCGAGCTTGGTCAGCATGCCGTCCATGCGGTCCGAGCCGAAGATGCGCATCAGATCGTCCTGCAGCGACAGGAAGAACTTGGAGCGGCCGGGATCGCCCTGGCGGCCGGCGCGACCGCGTAGCTGGTTGTCGATGCGCCGGCTCTCATGGCGCTCGGTGCCGACGATGTAGAGCCCGCCCGCCTTGATCACGCGCTGCTTGAAGTCGATCACCTCGGCGCGGATCTCGGCCTCGCGCCGCGTGCGCTCCTCACCCTCGGGCATGTCGCCGAGATCGTGCCTGATGCGCATCTCGGCATTGCCGCCGAGCTGGATGTCGGTGCCGCGGCCGGCCATGTTGGTGGCGATGGTGATGACGCCGGGCGCCCCCGCCTGCGCCACGATATAGGCTTCCTGCTCGTGGAAGCGGGCGTTCAGCACGGCGAAATAATTCGACGGCTTGCCTTGGCGCGCCGCCGCATAGATCGGCTCCAGCGCGTTATCAGCCGAGAAGTCGATCTGCTGGAAGCCGTCCTTCTGCAGCATCTCGGCGACGAGTTCGGAGCGCTCGATCGAGGTGGTGCCGACCAGCATCGGCTGGCCGAGCTTCTGGGCCTCCTTGATCTCGCGGATCACGCCGCGCACCTTCTCCTCGAAGGTGCGGTAGACCTCGTCGTCCTCGTCCTTGCGCGAGACGGGCAGGTTCGTCGGGATCTCGACGACCTCGAGCTTGTAGATCTCGAAGAACTCGTCGGCCTCGGTCGAGGCCGTGCCGGTCATGCCGGCGAGCTTGGAATAGAGCCGGAAATAGTTCTGGAAGGTGATCGAGGCCAGCGTCGCGTTCTCGGGCTGGACGGTGACGCTCTCCTTGGCCTCGAGCGCCTGGTGCAGGCCTTCCGAATAGCGCCGGCCGGGCATCATGCGGCCGGTGAACTCGTCGATGATGACGACCTCGTCGCCGCGGACGATGTAGTCCTTGTCGCGGGTGAACAGCGAATGCGCCCGCAAAGCCTGGTTGACGTGGTGGACCAGCGTGACGTTGGCCGCATCGTAGAGGTCGCCCTCCTTGAGGAGGCCGGCCGCCCGCATCAGCTCCTCGATATGGTCGTTGCCGGCCTCCGTCAGCGACACGGAACGCTGCTTCTCGTCGACCTCGAAGTCGCCCGCCACGAGCCCGGGCAGGATCTTGTCGATGGTGACGTAGAGGTCGGACTTGTCGTCGAGCGGGCCGGAGATGATCAGCGGCGTGCGGGCTTCGTCGACCAGGATCGAGTCGACCTCGTCGACGATCGCGAAATGATGGCCGCGCTGGCTCATCTGTCCGACTTCGTACTTCATGTTGTCGCGCAGATAGTCGAAGCCGAATTCGTTGTTGGTGCCGTAGGTGATGTCGCTGGCATAGGCGCGCTGGCGCTCCTCGTCGTCGATGCCGTGGACGATGATGCCGACGCTGAGCCCGAGGAAATTGTAGAGCTTCGCCATCCACTCGGCGTCGCGCCGGGCGAGATAGTCGTTGACGGTCACGACATGCACGCCCTTGCCTTCGAGCGCATTCAGATAGGTCGGCAGCGTCGCGACCAGCGTCTTGCCCTCGCCGGTCTTCATCTCGGCGATGGCGCCCTCGTGGAGCACCATGCCGCCGATCAGCTGGACGTCGTAAGGGCGCTGGCCGAGCACCCGCTTGGCGGCCTCGCGCACGGTGGCGAAGGCCGGAACCAGCAGATCGTCCAGCTTGGCGCCCTTGGCGAGTTGGTCGCGGAACGCGGCGGTGCGCGCCTGCAGGGCCTCGTCGCTCAGCGCCGAGACCTCTTTCTCCAGCGCGTTGATCGCCGCGACACGGGGGCCGTAACCCTTGACGCGTCGATCGTTCGACGAGCCGAAGAGCTTCTTTGCGAGCGCGCCAAGCATGTTGGGCCTTTCGATGGTGTCGCATCGGGCGGCGCGACCGGGTTCCCGTGCGCAGCCCAAAACCTGAATTCTCAATGCGACCGCGTGTTTAGACGCGCGCGGGGACGGGGTCCAGCGCTGCGTGCAACGCTTTGCGCCGCTCGCACGACGCTGTCATGCACGCAGCCGGATTTGGCACGGATGTAGGGTTTCTCTGCGCGGCTTCCAAGCCCGGCGGCGAACGGCGCGTCCGGGCTTGGTCGTAGCGGCGGACGACATCCCCGCGCACCCGGTCGGCCGGTCGCACCGCAAAGCTTCGTGAAGCCGGCGATCTGACGCTTTTCGCGCCTTGCCTTTGCCGCGTTCAACTGGCAGTGCAGCCGCGAACTCGGCTTTCGGCTCTATTTCCGCAAAAGGGCGTCTCCCATGAAATTGTCTCGTCTCGGCATGCTCACGCTCGGTCTCGCGCTCGTGGCGGCGCCGGCTTTCGCAAAGGCCGACAAGGTCGTCGCCCGCGTCGATGGCATGGCCATCACCGAGCGCGAGATCACGCTGGCGACGGAAGACCTCGGCGAGCGGCTCGCCCAGCTCCCCGACGAGCGCAAGCGCGACGAGGTCATCAACTACCTCGTCGATCTGAAGCTGGGCGCCAAGGCCGCGATCGCGGCCAAGACCGCCGACGGCCCGGACTTCGCCGCCCGCCTCGCCTATTTCCGTGAGAAGGTGCTGCTCGACCAGTACCTCACCGCCGAGGCCAAGAAGGCCGCGACGCCGGAAGCCGCCCGCAAGCTCTATGACGAGACCACCAAGGCGATGGCGCCCGAGGAAGAGGTCAACGCCCGCCACATCCTCGTCGAGGACGAGGCCCAGGCCAAGGCCGTCGCCGAGCGCCTGAAGAAGGGCGAGGATTTCGCCAAGGTCGCCGCCGAACTCTCCAAGGATCCCGGCTCCGGCAAGGAGGGCGGCTCGCTCGGCTGGTTCACCAAGGACCGCATGGTGCCGGAATTCGCCGAGGTCGCCTTCAAGCTGAACAAGGGCCAGGTCTCCGACCCGGTGAAGAGCCAGTTCGGGTGGCACGTCATCAAGCTCGAGGACAAGCGCAGCAAGCCGCTGCCGGATTTCGCGGCGGTGAAGCCCCAGATCGACCAGTATCTCGAGCGCAAGGCGCAGCAGGACATCATCGTGGCGCTGCGCGACAAGGCCAAGGTCGAGCGTCTCGACCAGCCGGCCGCGCCTGCGACGCCGGCGCCCGCCGAGCCGAAGAAGCCCTGAGCGGCCGCTGACAGACGACTGACGATTTGCCATGGCCCGCGCCCGACGCGGGCCATGTGCGTTTCAGACGAGATCGTCGAGCTTCACACGCAGGGCGTCCGCGATCTTCTTCATCGTCTGAAGCGTGCCCTCGCGCTTGCCGGTCTCGATCTGCGAGAGATAAGGCTGGGCGATGCCCGCCTGCGCAGCCAGCGCGCTGACCGTCAGCCCGCGATGCTCGCGCCAGACGCGGACGAGGTTTTCACCCGCGAGAATGCGGTCGACCATGGCGGAGGGGATGAGTTCCTCCTCGCCGGCGGCAAGGCGCTCCTTGAACACCCGCACGATCTCCGCATCGCTGGCGTCCTCGATTGCGCTCATGATCGCCGCATAATCGGCTTCCGGCAGCACGACGAGGCGCTCGCCTGCCGGTGTGGTAATGACCTGAACCGTCATATCCTCTCCTGCTAATCGTAGGCCGAACCCCGCGGGGCGACTTTGAGGATCGCAACGACACGGGCGTCTTCCGTGAAGATCACACGCCAATCGTCCACCCTCAGGCGGGCATAGCCGGCTTGGCCCTTGATCGCCTTCACATTGTTGGCCTGGGCTGCCGGATCGGTTGCGTACTGCTCGATCTTGAATTTGATCTTCGCAGCGACATTGACCGGCAACCGAACGAGCGTCCGCGTTGCGTCTCGGCTGTAAGTGACCGTCCTCACGATCCGTCATTAGCATTTCGCAATGATCGCGTCTAGAGCCATAGCAAAACGCGATCGCGCTTGGAAATGTCCGGTTCCAGCGTCATCCTCTCCTTGTCATCCCACCCGCCCTGCGGCACACCGGCCTCCCGCACAGGAGACGCCACCATGGCCGGCAAGGATGTTCCCGTTTCCCCGCTCGCGCCCAAGCGCCAGCCCAAGGTTCCGCCCGTGCCGGGCGTGCGTTTCGCCACCGCCGAGGCGGGCATCAAGTACAAGGGCCGCACCGATGTCTGGCTCGCTTTGCTCGACGAGGGCACGCAGGTCGCAGGCGTCTTCACCCGCTCGAAATGCCCCTCCGCGCCGGTCGACTGGTGCCGCGAGAACCTGCAGCAGGGCTCGGCCCGGGCCGTCGTCGTCAATTCCGGCAACGCCAACGCCTTTACCGGCCTGAAAGGCCGCGAGGCCGTCGCGCTCACAGCCAAGATCGCGGCCAAGGCCGCAGGCTGCAAGCCCCAGGAGGTCTTCATTGCCTCGACCGGCGTCATCGGCGAGCCCCTCGATGCGACCAAGTTCGAGGGCGTGCTGGAGGCTTGCGCCAAGCGCGTCGCGGACGGCCCGTGGATCGACGCCGCCAAGGCGATCATGACGACCGACACCTTCCCCAAGGCGCTCTCGCGCAAGGCGAAGATCGACGGCCATGAGATCGTTCTCGCCGGCATCGCCAAGGGCGCCGGCATGATCGCGCCGGACATGGCGACGATGCTCTCCTTCGTCTTCACCGATGCGCCGATCGCCGCGCCCGTGCTGCAGGCGCTGCTGTCGAAGGGCGTCAAGGGCTCCTTCAACGCCGTCACCGTCGACAGCGATACCTCGACCTCCGACACGCTGATGCTCTTCGCCACCGGCAAGGCGGCAGCGCGCGGCGTGCCCGCCATCACCGAAATCGGCGACGCGCGACTCTCGGGCTTCAAGCGCGCCTTGAACTCGCTGCTGCTCGAACTCGCCCATCTCGTCTGCAAGGACGGCGAAGGCGCGCGCAAATTCGTCGAGATCCGCGTCGCCGGCGCCACATCCTCGCGCTCGGCCAAACGTGTCGCGCTCTCGATCGCCAATTCGCCGCTGGTCAAGACCGCCATCGCCGGCGAGGACGCCAATTGGGGTCGCATCGTCATGGCGGTCGGCAAGGCCGGCGAACCGGCTGACCGCGACCGGCTCGACATCTCCTTCGGCGACATCATGGTGGCCCAGCAGGGTGCCCGCGCCCCGTCCTATGACGAGGCGGCGGTCTCGACCTACATGCAGGGCGAGCACATCGTCATCACCGCCGATCTCGGCCTCGGGCGCAGCAAGTCCACCGTCTGGACCTGCGACCTGACCAAGGCCTATGTCGAGATCAACGGCGACTACCGGTCCTAGAT